>ENA-ORXT01000157-ORXT01000157.1-marine-metagenome-genome-assembly--contig:-NODE-157-length-114703-cov-7.467224_pt1 | contig 114703 bp, 101 predicted proteins | sample MGYA00237868_ERZ511482 | MGnify/ENA metagenome assembly ERZ511482 | reverse complement strand
GTTGGAATGGCTATTCCGATTCGTATTGATGCTAATCAGGGCTGGAATTATTATGAGGCGATACGAGCACTAGATGGAATGGCGTCTTTAAATATACAACATTGTGAGGCTCCGTTGCCAGCGGGTGATTTCATAGGTCGGGAAAAATTGAGAGCAGAAAGTCCTATTCCGATCATGGGTGATGAATCCGTATTCAGTCATCAAGATGCTTACAGAAATTTAGCCATCGATGCCATTGACCTAATTAATATAAAGCTCGGTAAGTCTGGAGGCATTTGTCATGCAATGAAAATCGCTTCCATCGCTCAAGCAGCTGGTGTTTATTGTCAGGTAGGGTCTTTTTCTGAAACGAGGCTTGGAATTACAGCTTTGGTGCATTACTCCATGGCTTGGGATAATATCATTTATTATGATCTAGATAGCCCATTGATGCAATCGGAGGATCCTGTTATGGGAGGTATGGTATATCATGAAAATTGGAAAGTTACTGTGGATGAAACTCCTGGAATTGGTTGTGATTTCGATCCAAAGTTCTTGGATAGATTTGAATCGATTGTTGTGAAGGGTTAAGTCCTCGATCCTACGAATAATTCATTTGCATAAGCACAAAAAAAAGCCTCGATTTAAAAATCGAGGCTTTATATATTTTATGAGCTTATTTTAATAAGTCCAAAGATCATGTTCGAAATTAAATAACTCCGCTTTAATCTTATCTGATTCTAACAAACGATCAATCCCAGCTCTTTCATAGTTAAGAAATTGATCCTCGATTCTTAAATCAAGCGCATTCGATCTCTTATAAATGTAACTGGCAAAGAATCTTTGCTCAAATAAATCATACCAAGACATTGGAGGTAAATCATTAAAGTCATTAAAGACTCTGTATTTAGCAAAGTGTCTTCTTGCTTCTGGATAATACACATGAAATAGAGGAAGCGTATACTTAAACTCTAAGGTTTCCATGTCATATTCATCCTTCAACGGAGTAATACCTAAAATTCTAGTTTTAAGAACAGAAGATTCTTCATCGAAAAACCATACTTCCTTAATTCTATATTGTCTGATATCCTCTGCATTGATCTCACTTGCTACGATTTCGATTTTTTCCTCGTAAGTGTCATAGTCAAAAACAGTGGTTGTATCGATACTATTCAAAGTTCCCTCTACTTCATCGATGGTCATCGGTTCCGTAAATTTTTCATCTTTGAATACGACGATATCACCGTTCTGGGCTAATTCTCTGATAACATCAAAAAATGGTTTTTCAGGATACTTAAAAGGAAGATTCATCTTCTCTCTCGTGTCAATGATTCTCCAGATTCTTTTTTCCCAAGCGATGTCCGCTTCTCTAAGTGGTTCGTACTCGATCACCATAGCTTCTTCAGTAAGCGTTCGTTTTACGATTCCATCAATGTATGTATCTTCTAAAGGAATACTACCTTCAAATAGACCAGTTTCGGTTTCTTCCTGCGCAGATACAAGTAGAGCAGCTGAGGCAAATAAGAAAGAGAAAAGAAATTTAAGTTTCATGATCTTTGGATTTATGTGTTTATACTATTATCTGATTTTAAATACCATTCCTCCTAAATCTCTAGCTGCTGCATCACCAGGACACTTACACTTGATTTCTTCAAAGAAAAAAGTATCTGTTGCTTTTGCTTTCTTCATCATAGCCTTAGCATCAGGGGTGAATTTACCACCTTTATTTACTACAACTTGAGGATCCTGTCTTTTAGGAACTCTCACTATTCTGAATCCAGCAATGTTACATTTTGCATCGAAATCAAAACCTTGTAGAATTGGGAATACACCTGGTTGGATTTTAAATTCTCCACTTGGCATACCTCCACCTCTTGATTTTGAGAGCATTGGCACTGGATCTGGTATTCTTTTTACTCTAAAATCTTTTGCTGCATTCATACCAGGAGCAGATACATTAACCTTAGCAAATTCCCCTTTTTTGGTTGGCTTCTTAACGTTAACATTATACGTTCCGTCTCCATTCTTTTTGATGGTTCCACCACCTGCACCACCCATGCTCACTTTTACCTCAGATGATGATACACCTGCTGCTGAAACCTCAATCGGGTTATCAACACCAATGTAAAATACGTTCATCTTGGTAGGAGAGATAGCTACAGATCTTTCACCAACTTCATAAGAGAATTCTTTTTTGAAGCTTTGAACTTCACCAGTTACTGGATTCTTAAGTGATGCACTTGCGGAGTATCTTTTTACACCTACACCAGAAGCTTTGGTCTCATAAATGGCAACTCCTTCCTTATTTGTTGGAAGAGTTTTACCGTTTACAGAAACAGAGATACCAGTATTAGAATCTGCAGATGCTGCTGCACTCAAAAAGATTTCTGACTTGTAAGTTTCACCATTAATGATGTATGATTTTTCTGGAGCAGATACAACCGTATATTTATCAATGACAACATCTGTAGTTGTTCCTACTTTACCTGCAAGGTAATTTAAGAATGCACTTTCAGTGGATTTTACATCATTTTGAAATTTCGTAAAAATTGGTAGTACTGCTTGAACAGGCATGTGGCTGAAGTTAAAGTGTTGCCAGCTTGGCTTCCCTTTTTTCTGCCATGAGTCTTCATCTACTTGAACAGTAAGACTCTTCGCAAATTCTGTATTTTCATTCACCTTTGTTTCAGGATCATCCGGTACAAGCTTAAGCATTGCACTCTTGTATTCTAGAAGCTTGTTTTTTAATTCCTCTCCTTTACTTCCTGTGCCATCACCATTGGGGCCATCAACTAGCCATCGTGTAGTAACATCAAAGTTTTTCTTACCGATTAATTCATCTGTTTGAGATCCAGTTTCTGGGTCCATCACATATCCTCCGGAACGTGAGATTAATGAATCAGTAATTCCTTGAAGGTAATTAGACATATCATCAGACAATTGTCTTCCTGGATCAATAAGATCAGCGTATTTAGCCAAAGATGCTTTCTTCTTAGCTCCATCACGAATAGCCGCAGGCAATGCGTTATTCCCATCATCCAATGACTTGTTAGATTTTATCAATCCTTTGTCTACCATTTTGAAGGCGTTGAAGATCTCTGCAGATACATTCAGGGCCAACAGGGCAGTTAATACCAAATACATGATATTAATCATCAACTGCCTGGGTTCCTTAGGTATAGACATTTATATTATTTTTTTTTAATTAGGAATGGGTTAATACTATTGAACTGGAGCTTTGAATGCACTTAGTACATTTCCATACACTGAATTCAACCCAGAAAGGTTCTTGTTCAATGAAACCAAATTCTCTTGGTACAATTTAGTATCCTCTACAGTATCATTTAATGAAGACATGGCATCATTCATTTTACTGTAGAAATTACCCATCGCTTCAATCTGCTGTCCAGTTTGCTGAAAGTCAACTTCTTGAAGTGCTTTTAATGATCCTAAACTCTTAGACATCATTTGTAATTCGTCTAACATACCACCTAGTCTTCCTTCAACAACCTCAGCGTCAAGGTTTCTAGCTGCAGCAGCTGCTTCGCCAGCGGTAAGTGGTGTGATGGCAGCGCCATATTTATCTAATCCAGGATATAGTTTTTCCCAGTAATAATCTTTGTCTGGACCAATAAGTCCAAGCATTGCGAATAGTATTGCCTCAACGACTAGACCAACGGTAATCATCATTCCTCCCCATGGGTATGAATTAATTTTTCCAAGTGCTCCCAACATTACGGCTGATGCTCCAAGCCCAATGATCAGGTTTTTAAAGTACTTGAAGCCTTTAGATTTTAACAAGCTCATTTTGTAGTTAATTTAAAAGTTATAAATGCTTAATAGTGTAAATAAATCAGTACGAGTCGGGATGTTGAAATATTTCGTATAAAGTGAAAGGATAATTAATACTCTAAATTGAGTTGAATTATCCTTTCATTTTATTTCCTAAAAGTCATTAATAGATCTTCCTAAGAAGGTCAGGGCACATCTGAAACCTACGTATGATTTTGTAGTATCCTGATATTCCCAATGTCTTGTTCCAGTCTGTAGGAAGTATGCTACATCTTTCCATGACCCGCCTCTGATAACTTTTCTTTTATAGTTAGCAGGATCATCGTCTTTAGCATCATACTTAAGATCTGGATTTAAATCGTGAACGTGTGAATAAGCATTTGGATGGTATGCACTTTCTGTCCATTCAGCTACGTTTCCAGACATGTTGTATAGTCCGTAGTCATTGGCAAAGTATGCATCCGCTTTCACAGTATATAGACCCCCATCTTCTGGGTAGTTTCCTCTTCCTGGTTTGAAATTAGCCAAAAGACATCCTTTGGCATTTCTAACATAGTAACCACCCCACGGGTATGGAGCCATATCTCTTCCTCCTCTGGCAGCGTATTCCCACTCAGACTCGGTTGGAAGTCTAAATTCTTCACTGTTTGGTTCAGCTTCACCTCTGAAAGAGTTCCAAAGCTGTGTTCTCCAATGTGTAAAGGCCTTAGCCTGTTTCCAGTTTATACCGACTACTGGATAATCATCAAATGATGGGTGCCAGAAGTAATTACGTGTATAAGGCTCATTGTAAGAATATGCGAAATCCCTGATCCAAACTAATGTATCTGGATAGATTTCTACAGACTCCTCTTCGATGAGATTAGATCTTACGTTGACTGTCTTATCATGGGCTGCTTTTTTCCAGTCTACCCACTGATATTTATAGTCGTATTGCTTGGTGTCGATTTCTCTTTTACCGTTGAGCATCATATCACCTTCATAATACATTTCATCCAAGTCTTCAGATGAATAGTCTAATTCATATTCCCAGTCCAACTGTTCGTTTCCAAAGTCATCTTCCTTGAAATCACCCATAATAGTGTGCGCTATGGAGTCTCTAACCCAATGCACAAACTGGCGATATTCATTGTTGGTAACTTCAGTATCGTCCATATAGAACCCCTGAATTGAAATAGATTTTGGTTTCTGCGTGTATGTATTAAATACATCCTGATCAGATTGACCAATGTGTAGAGTGCCGGAAGGTACATAAACCATCCCATAAGGATTGATTCCGTTCCATTTTGGTCTTTCCATGACCCCTACAAGCTGTCCTGATTCATCTCTCCCGCATGAAGTAATAAAAATTACTACGAGTAGAAATGAAAATAACGAAATGATGTTTTTTTTCATCGTCCCAGATCGATTTTCCAAGTTAATTATTTGCCTAAAAACTAAATGTATGCAAATATAAAATTATAATTCAATTATAGAACATATAATCTTATACGGCATTATCCTAATTACCCAATATAAACGTAACATTCAAATATCTATTTCACAAATAGAAATTATTTGCCTTTTAAATTAAAGGTCTCTAGGATTGTAAATTATTCGTGGAGGAAGTCCCGTATTGATAATTTTATTCAGATTATACTTAAATATGATTTCATGACTACCTTCTGTTTGACTTTTTAAACTTGAAAGGCCTAAATCATAAGAATAAGCGATGGTGTAGTGCTTGTTAAATTGAATGCCTGATATAATTCCTAGGGACTCAATGGAAGAATCACTCCAACCACGTAGGTTTAACCCTCCAAAAATATTGCCATAATTAAACAGTACCCCTAGATTTAATTGCAGTTTTTGGAGATTTGTAACCACCATTAAATTAGGTCTAATCGTAATGTCTGCGTCTATCTTGTACTGATAGTCGGCGATTAGGGTTACTACTCGTGTACTTCGATAATTTAGATTACCAAAATTTACCCCGGAGTTAAAAAAATCATCCAATTGTAAACCAGCTGTCATATTTTCAAACTGCCAAAGTAAGCTCAAGCCCCATGATGGTCTTATGCCATTAATTGTAGTGTTGGGAAGTATGGGGTCATTATGAACAATACCGCCACCAGGTTCATAAATTCCCTCTGGAGTTATGATTGCATCACCACTAAGCGTTTTTTGTTCAAATCCTGCACTTGCAGCGCCACTAAATAAGCCATAAGCTGTTTGAAATACGAGATTGTATGAAAGCTTCATGGTCCGGTTAGTTTCCAATCCTAATTCTTCTTGCTCAAATAAGATACCTGTTCCTCCATTCAGGAAATAAATGGGAAGATGCATGTTGAGATGCAGATATTTGGGCCCGCCAGCTACTGGTGTCCACTGTGATCTATACATCATTGTCGCACTTACACTTCTATCAAATCCACCATAGGCTTGAACATTTTGATATGGATTCAAGACATGCATTGTGGAAATACTAGACCGTTGACCATTCATTTGGCCAAGACCTAAAAAGAATAAAAATAGTATAGTAAAGTGACTGAGTCTCATGTTCAATTGGATTAAAGATAGTCCGCCAAGGCTTTGTAAACAACACTTTTACCAGTTGAACGAGGAATAAACGCTAAATCTGTCTTTGAAACCTAAGAATTGACTTAATCTATGGTAATTATTTGGCCATCAAAGGCTGCTTTCAGATTGCCAGGAAGCATGGCTGATATTTCTTCATGTGTTCCAAATTGATGACTGATGTGGGTTAAATAAGTCCTTTGAGGTTGAATTTTCTCAATAATTTCCACGACTTCAGTTAAGGACAAGTGGGAAGGGTGCTCTTCTTGTCTCAAAGTACTTATCACCAATACCTCAAGGCCCATCAATTTATTAAGTTCTACAGTTTCTATCGTTTTTATATCAGTGACATAGGCAAATTTATCTATTCGGAAGGCCAAAATTGGAAGCTTTCCATGCCATATATTAATGACCTGAATTTTTTCACCCTGAATGGTAAATTGTTCCTGATCAATAATATTGGTTTCTAGTCTTGGACCTCCTGGATATGGCGAAGGTCCAAAAGCATAACTGAACTTAGACCTTATATCCTTTATGACTCTTTCATTTGCGTAAAGCGGAAGCACCTTCTTATGTAAAAAGTTGATAGGGCGCACATCGTCGAGCCCTATAATGTGATCATTGTGCTCATGTGTCACTAAAATAGCATCAACAGCAGTGATTTTATTGGCAAGTAGCTGTTGCCGAAGATCTGGGGAAGTGTCAATGAGAATTTTTAATCCACTTTTTGTGGTAATATGAACTGAAACCCTAAGACGTTCGTCTTTTGAATCTGGAGAGGTACATACCTTGCATTTACATCCTACAACAGGAATACCTTGAGACGTGCCCGTGCCGAGTATTTTTATTTTCAATCAATATCTTCTAAGCAACCATGCTTTTAGTGAAGATATTCAATTTTAATACTTTTTGAAGTGTTTCTTGGTTTTCCTCCCCTAACTCTGTCGGTTTTAAATCCAAGCCTCTGATGATGTCGATAAGCGTATTAATTCTTGCTTTAACATCAAAAAATTTATTCACTATTATAATATTTGAATCGTTTACTATACAATAACCCGATTTAAAATTGCCTCTCTCGTATCGAACGACATATTTTAATTCTCGAAGTAATGACTCAAGTTTTTTTAATGTACTTTTAGATTTTCCTAAACTCATATCTCTTTGGCGCTTAATCGCAAATATAGAGATTTCCAATATATATACACATTTAAAATATGTTGAGAAAAAAATTTTTAAGTCTATTCATTCTCTTGTTATTTGTATCAAGTGAGTTACAAGCACAAGAAGGTTTTGATCTATGGGCTGTTGGTGGCTTCAATGCAACTCAGATTGCTGGAGACGGCCTAGCTGGGTATGATAAAATCGGATTCCAAGGTGGACTCAAATTGGGTTACTTGCTGCAGGATAAATGGGAAGTAGATCTAGAAATGCTATTTGCCCAAAAAGGCAGTAGAGCAAGTACTGCACAAATTTTGGCCGGTTCAAGGCAGATTACAAGCTTAGATTATCTTGAACTCCCGATCTACGTTACCTACAATGATTGGTATCAAGAAAAAGAAAACTATTACAAGGTCGGATTACATGCCGGATTTTCTGCAGGTTATCTTTTCTCTGCAACCTCAAAGAATTCATTGGTGCGGGATGATTTAGAAAACTTTAAGAACATAGATTACAGTGTAATCCTTGGCGCTTTCTATGCGTTCAATAATAAGTGGTCTGTGACCGTTAGGTATACCAATTCTTTTATTAAAATTTATAAAAACGAACAATTAACAACGGAGGGACTTTTAAATTTTTTATGGACTTTTCGCGCTGATTACCATTTTTAAAGACTTTTATAATGAAAAAAATATACTCTTTAATTCTACTATGTAGCCTCATCCTAATTTCCTGTGGTGGAGATACAAAAACAAAGGCTCCTGCTCCCGCTGCTGCAGCTAATAAAGTTGATAATGCAGGACCTGCAAATCGAACCAAATCTCTACCTAAAAATTCTGTAGAGCTAACCAGTATTCCTAAAGAAAGAATTTTAGATCTCTGGAATAATTGTACATATATCGATTACATTTTTCATACCCTTCCATTTAGCATGAGTCAGGATGAAGAAACGAGCATTCGAGCTAATTTAGCTTACATCGCCGGTGAACCGCAACCATTCATACCAGGCGATTGTAAATCAATTGCGAGGCAAATGTTTCATGTCGATGGGGAAATCGTTTTAGAAGCAGACGTCTATTTATCAGAAAGTTGTCAATTTTATGTTTTTGTAGAGAATGAAAAACCAATTTATGCCAACAAAATGACGCCAGAGGCTTTGGAATTTTTCTCATCCATGTTCAATCAAGCCAACAAAAAACAGCCACGACAATAGAATAGGAAATGCAGGATGAAATCTTTGCCGCTATTGATTTAGGCACCAATACCTTTCATATTTTAATAGCTAAAAAGGAGGACAACCATTCCAAATTTGAGGTATTATTTAAAGAAAGACATTACGTTTATCTCGGTCGTAATGGTGTTGATTCCATTTCTGAAGAAAGCTTTATTTTAGGCCTTGAAACCATTCTTAAGTTTAAATATTATCTTAATAAATACGGCGTAAGTAAATATCGCATGATCGGAACTGCTGCACTTCGATCGGCCTCCAATGGTCCTGAATTTCTTTTCGCAGTAAAAGAAAAAACAGATTTAGATATAGAAATAATTGAAGGAGAAAGAGAGGCAGATCTTATTTACAAAGGCGTCAAATCCTATTTAGGAGCCACCAATGAAAGCAATCTGATTATGGATATTGGTGGAGGCAGTGTTGAATTTATTCTCTTTGATTCCACGGGTAAAAAATGGGCAAAATCGTTCAAAATCGGAATCTCTGTTCTTTATAACAGTTTTCAAAAATCTGATCCAATCAACAAGCAAGATTTAGAATCTGTTCATCAATTTTTGGAAGAACAATTGAAACCGCTTATTATCCATTTTGAAAATATTAATATCGATGCGTTGGTTGGTTCTGCCGGAAGTTTTGAAGTGGTTGTAGGTGTATTACAAAAACATTTTGGGAAAGAGATTTCAAGAGAGTTTTCATCAGATAAGTTTCAGAAAATTTATGATGAAATACTGCCAATAAGTTACGATGAAAGACTTTCTTATCCGGGTATTCCAGAAGCTAGAGCACGTCTTATTCCTATGGGCTTAATATTGATAGCATTCATTTTAAATAAGCTAAAAATTAAGCGGGTGATAGTTTCACCTTACGCACTGAAGGAGGGAGTTATCAGCGAGTTAATTCAAGATTAAATTCATAGCTTTCGGACAGAACCCCCGGAATATTTACCAACGTTAAAATCTGTCGTTTTTGGATTTCCGTCATATCTCACGCTGCCACCGGAAGAAGCTGAAGCTACTAATTTTTGACTTGCAAAAATAGTCGCTTTTGCTCCACTTGAAGCACTTATATTAGCTTTTTCAGTGATGAGTCCAGATGCTTTAATATATGCCCCCGAACTTGCACTGCCCGAACATTCAATGGAAATTCCTTGCAACTCAACGTGGGACCCAGAACTGGCTTTTATATTAGCAGATTGAGTATAGATATCCAAGGCTACATCTCCTCCACTAGAAGCAGAAATGCTCATTTGTTCACCGCTGATGCATTCGTCAGATTGCACCGTGGCTCCTGAACTCACCTTTATTTCTTCTATATCTTTGAAATAAAGATCAATCTTGGCCCATCTTTTATTCCCTTTTCCGTTTTTCCAACCAATTCGCAAAACGTCGCCATCCACTTCTGTTTGAAGATATTCTAAACTTTTAGCGGATGTTTTGACAATGGCTTTTGTTTCTTCACTATTTATTAATTGAACTTCAACTCCTGTGCTTGCTCTTAAGATCTTGAAGTTTTTTAAAGATCGTATTTCTGATTGTGCAGAAATCGCTTGCGCAAATGTGAAAACAATAAGTATGTGAAAAATAAATTTCATGAATTAAAATTACGCTAGTAAAAGATAAATATCAATCTTTCAATCATCTTATAATACAAAGGATTAATTTTATATCCATGGAACGAAGATCATTTATGCACTTATTATTAGGAAGTACGATTATTCCTGAGTTTGATGCACTAAGGGATTTTCAAGATAATCCGAGAAATCTATGGAGATCGGTTCGTAAAATGTTTCCAGATGCTAGCTCTGAATGGCTAAACTTCAACAATGGAAGTGCTGGAATGGTATCGAAAGTCGTGATGAAAGCTTTTCAAGAAAACCTTGAAAAAATGAATCAAGAGCCTCCTTATCAATACTTTCTAAGTTTTCAAGATTATTTAAATGAAACCAAAAATGGCCTAGCTTCATTAATCGGAGCTTCAGGAAAAAATATCAGCTTAACAAGAAATACAACAGAAGCCATTAACTATATAAGTCAAGGACTCGTTCTGAAAAATGGAGGACAGATTCTAACGGCCAACCATGATTATCCACAAGCTCTAAATAGCTTGGAGAAAGCAGCGCAGAGGAATAATAATAAGTTAAAAACTATTCAATTAAATTTTCAAGAATCGGAAGAAGAAATCATTAGGACTTATGAGTCTCATTTGAAGGAAAATACTTCAGTATTATTGATAACAGCCCAGACGCATAGAGAGGGACAGATTATGCCCGTGAAGAAACTTGTAAACTTGGCAAAAAAATACAATGCATTAACCTTGGTAGATGCGGCACATGCCTACGGACAGTATCCGCATTCAGTTACAGATTGGGATTGTGATTTTTACTGTACTAGCCTGCATAAGTGGTTTGGAGCACCGCACGGTTCGGGGATCCTTTACATTAAAGAGGGGATGGTAGAAACCATTAAAGGTCCTGACTCATGCCCAGATCCATTTTCTGCAGAAATGAATAAGTTCACCTACCTTGGCACGCGCTCTTTTGCACAAGAAGTTTCTATTGGAACAGCCTTAGATTTAATGAATAATATTGGATTAGAGAATAAGTTTAAAAGACATAAAGAGATGACTGAATATTGGACCAAGAGTTTTGTCGATAATGAAATTATTGATATAATTAAGCCCGAAAAATTTGGTGCAGTAGCAGCCTTCAATATTAATGTTAAGGCGAAACCTTTTAAAGAACATTTAAAGAATAACAAAGTGTATTTAAAAACTGTACGCGCTGCAAAAGCTAAAAAAACCAGCTTTAGAGTGTCTCCTGGAATCTACCATAACTTTAAAGACTTAGATCGATTTATTGATGTAATAAAAAGTTTTCAATAATGAATACTCTTGTACAATGGTTGAAAGATCATAAATTAATCAATTTTGGTATATGGTTAATTTATGCAATGTTAGTGATCCTTCCTCATGAATGGGTTGGACTAAAGATCAATACGTTTTTTAAAAGTATGCCGCGTCAACAATACAATGAAATTATTCTCATTGGAAGTTTGGTGCTTCTCAGCATAGTTTTAACTTCTATTGGAAAAAAATTGTTGGCGCATACTGAAAAAGGGTTGATATTTTTCTTTTTTGCCTTAACAATCTTTTTTATCTATTTGACAAACACCTATTTGTTTGTTATCAATATTGAGTCTGTACATTATTTACAATACGCAGTCGCAGCCATTTTAATTTTTCCAATGCTTAATTCATATTATGCTACGTTATTTTGGGCGACTTTTATGGGATTTATTGATGAATCATATCAATATTTTATCTTAGCTCCAGAGCGTACAGATTACTTTGACATTAATGACATCATCACTAATTTTTTAGGAGTAGCTTTTGGTTTATTAATATTAAAAACTCTAGGCGTTGAAGCAGATAAAAAAGATTCTCAAACCCTTAAGACTCAGGTAGTTTTACCCGCTCTTTTATTGACTTTGTTTATGGGAATATTATTGGCAACTAATATCTTAAGCGTCGGTCCATCTGAGGATATGTACAATATAGTAAGAGTTCCTCCTCCTGGATTTTGGTCCAAGGTTCATCCCAATGTCACGTATCATGTCGTACAACCTTTGGAGGGATTAATATACATGATTACTTTATTTGGGATTTATTATTTTGCTTTTCGGTCTAAGCTTGTAGAAAAGAGTTGATTGCATTTTTAGATGCTTCGCTCAAGACAAGTCGACCGGAAATTTCGGCTCTTTCTTCAAGCAATTGATCCCAGTCTTCCGTCCCTTTCCAGAATACTTTTTTCATATGGACGAGCGCAGCTTCATTGTAGTTTCTAATCTTTTCAATAAGTGTCTCTAGGTATTCATCCATCTGGTCTTTTGATTCAAAAGCTTCATGAAATAGTCCTTTATCTTTTGCCCAAGCAGCGGTCTGCCACTCATCGGGAGTAAGTGCCATCTTACTGAATGCTGAAAAGCCTACTTTACGTTCAACGGCCGGGCCGATAACGAATGGACCTATACCTACAGCCAATTCACTAAGTCGAATACTTGCCCATTTAGTTGCCAAGCAATAATCAGCGGCTGCTGCCAAACCTACACCACCACCAACTGCCTTACCTTGCACAAGCATTATCACTAGTTTACTGCACGTTCTAATACTATTTATAACCCGAGCAAAACCGCTAAAAAACTCTTTGCCTTCTTCTAATGTTTCGATGGCTGAAAGTTCAGTAAAACTTGCACCTGCGCAGAAAGTTCGATCACCACGACTCCTGATTACAATCAATTTTATTTCAGAATTACCATCACAAAGTTCAATGGTATCTTTTAATTCTTTCAATAAATTACCAGGAAGAGAATTATGGGCAGGATGGTAGAATTCTATATGCCCGACTCCATTTTCTACATTTAAATTTACTTCACCCAAGATTTTAATTTTTGTAATTAATTCATAAAGATACCATTGTGTTTTTGATTGTTTTGCGGATGTTTTATATTTATCTTATCTTTTAAAAGAGATAACCCTAAAAAAACAATTGTAATGCCCCAAATTGACAATCTTCTCAACGAGGAGTGGTCACTGCTTAGTTTTGAAAAAAAGACTAAGAGTAAAGACTACTATATCTCGAGTCATGGGCGCTTGAAGTCGGTAGATAAAAATACCGAAAACGAACGACTCATGAAAAGTTCTAAAACCAAAAGAGGCTACCCTAAAGTTAGCCTAAAACTGGATGGTGGACATGAAAGTGTTTACATCCACAAAGCGGTAGCTGAACATTTTGTTGAACAAAATTCAGCAGAGGATCAATTTATAATTCACAAGGATTATAACAGATCCAATAACCTTTCTAACAACCTTATATGGGTGTCCGAAGATGGACAAAAAGAGTACATCAAGAAGCGCGGTGTGATTTTCGATTACAAGAAAAATGTAGGAGGAGGTTATTTTAAACTAACAGCTGCCAAAGTCGCACTAATCAAAAAAGCACTGAATAACGGCAAAACCCGTAAAAAGATGCTTGCCAAAAGGTTTGGTGTCACTTCTACCCAAATTAAAAGAATCGAACGTGGAGAAAATTGGGCCCACGTAAAAGCTGCTGAATGATCCATTCAAAAACTTGAATTGGAGTAAAGGAAAAGCTATTTAGCTTGTTACCTTTACAGACATGGAATTAAAATTTAATGGTGCTGCTCGTACAGTAACAGGAAGCTGTCATCTTATAACATTAGATGATGGGTTTAGAATATTATTGGATTGCGGTCTATTCCAAGGAGAAGGGAAACCTAAAGAAACTTGGAAATTGAACAATAAGTGGTTTTTTGATCCAGCAACGATAGATTGTGTAATCCTATCACATTCTCACATTGATCATTCCGGTCGAATACCAAAACTATTTAAGGATGGCTTCAGAGGCAAAATATATAGCACTCACGCAACTAGATCTTTAGCTGCAATAATGTTATTGGATTCTGCAAAGATTCAAGAGTATGATGCTATCTACCATAACAAACGACAGTCTAAAAAAAGAAAAAAGAAAGATCGAACAGTCAGGATACCACTATATGAATCCATTCATGTAGGCCCAACCTTGAATCTTTTCAATGGACTTCCTTATGACCAATGGTTTAATGTTCACGATAAAGTCGAAGCGATATTCACAGATGCTGGGCACATACTTGGTAGTGCTTGTGTTACTTTGAAAATTAAGCAAGGGAGAAAGAAAATCACTTTAGGATTTACAGCAGACATCGGTCGACCCAATAGACCGATCCTCAGAGATCCTGCACCTATGCCACCTTGCGATTTCGTGATCTGTGAATCGACTTACGGTGATAAAAATCATGAATCTCCGCCACAACAATCAGATACTTTTTTAGAAACGATACTGGAGACTTGTGTTAAGAATAAAGGGAAACTTATCATTCCTGCATTTTCAGTCGGCAGGACTCAGGAAATTGTCTACATGCTAGATCAAATGGAAACGAAAGGTGTCCTACCTAAAATCCCGGTTTATGTTGATAGCCCGCTAGCCATAAATGCAACAACCATATTTGGGGCTCACCCTGAATGTTATGATAATTCTTTAAATGAATATTTATTGATAGATCCCAACCCTTTTGGATTTAATACGTTAAACTACGTAAGAGATGCAAATGATTCGAAAGCACTCAATGGTAAAAAAGAACCATGTATAATCATTAGTTCTTCGGGAATGGGTAATGCTGGTCGGGTAAAACATCATTTGCGTAATAATATTGAAGATCCTAAAGTTACTATACTAATAGTTGGATATTGCTCTCCTTCAACCCCAGGGGGTAAACTTAGAGCAGGTGCCGAAACGATTAGACTTTTTGGTGAAGATCTAAAAGTTAACGCACAGGTTAAAGTTATGGACTCATTCTCAGCGCATGCAGATCAATCAGAGATGATAGATTTCTTAAAAGTACACAAGAAAAAAATTAAAAAATTATTTCTAGTGCACGGAGAGTATGAGACCCAAAAAGCGTTTAAATACAAACTGGTAGGTGAAGGCTATAAAAAAGTTGAAATCCCAGACATTGGGTTCGAATATGATATTAATTAACAACTATGCTTAAAGCAAAAAAGGCTTTTCTATTTATTTTTTGTCTCAGCACATTGTGCTCCTGTCTGGATCGGGATTATTACAAATTAGAAGTGCCTGCTCCTTCTCCTGATGTCGCTATTCCTTTAGTGAAATTAAAGGCAACAGTAGAAGAACTTGCAGATAGCTCTTCAGACAATACTAGGATTTCTATAGATGACCAAGGAAGAGTTACCATCTTTTATGAAGGTGAAATTATCCGTCGACAATCCATTGAAGTTTTTCCTCCGGTACCCTGGTTTGGAGATTTTCCCATTGCTGATACCGTCGCTCCACTTCCACTTCCCATTGACGATAGTTTCATAATTAAGAAAGCGATATTTAAGGGAAGCATTGTTTTCTTTAAATTTATTCACGCCGGGAATGAAGATTTGAATATAGAATTAAGCATGCCAGAGTTAAGCAAAGATGGCGAAGTTTTTAAACACACTTTTGTCATGCCGGCTAATGGCTCTGGAAATAATTTCTTTCAATCAGAGGAAATAAGTTTAGATGGCTATGTTGCGAACACAACCAATAATAACATCTATTTTAATTATGATGCGAGAACCCCAGATGGCACACGTGTAGTTTTGGACGAGGCTTATATGAATATTGATGTCCTTCGATTTTCTTACATGGAAGGATTTTTTGGTGAGCGAGTTTTTAATTTAACAGGAAGTGCGATCCCAATCGGCATTTTTAATAATTGGTTGTCTGGTGGATTTAGTTTCGATAAACCGAAGTTGACGGTGAGTGTGGATAATTCCTTTGGCTTTCCTGTGACTACTTATTTTAGTCGACTAGATTTTAATACCCTTTCTGGAAATATTTTTGAAATTGAATCAGATATACTTGAGGATGGAATTGTGTTTGGATATCCGACGATCAATGAACTAGGGACCATTAAGTCTACAAGCTTTAATATTTCTCCTAGCAATTCCAATATTGAAGAAATATTCAATGAGAAAGCAACTCAATTAAATTATGACATTGAGGCCATCGCCAATCCTGATGGAGGAAACGTGATTGGGTTTTTTGAAGAAAGTTCTTTTTTCACAATCAACGCAGCTGTGGAAGTCCCACTTCATACGAGAATCAATGACTTGGTTTTATCAGAGGATTTTGAAGTAGATATTCAAGATTTTGGAAATATAAATTCTGGCGAACTTTTAGTAGCTGTTAAAAATGGTTTGCCTCTAGCGACAGATATTCAAATTTTATTTGAGAATGAAATGGGGGTGTATCAAGATCTATTACTCAATGGATCATGGACCAATATAAATCCCAGTGACTTACCGGGAGAGAAGTTAGACGCACAAGAACAACAAGTTTTTGTTTACCAAATAGATGCAGCCACTTGGCAAAATATCAGTGCTACAAAGAATGTGAGAGTCAACCTGCGATTAAATACCCCAGGCGCAGCTCAAGACGATTACATCTGGATTTACGACTATCAAGGAATCAGCATAAGCATAAGTGCAAAAATTGATCAGCAATGAAATATTTAAGTTCAATTATTTTTCTTCTAGTATTTAGTATTTCGATTCAGGCCCAAGACAATTGGTCCACTTTGTCAAATAATTCTTTTCATCGCCTATCAGATACCGTTGATTATAAATTGCGGATCGCTCTTGCAAATGTATTGTTAGATGTAAGTTCAAGTTATAATATCAAGAAAGTTACGGATGATTTAGATACTACCAGACTCGTAAATTGGAGTAAACTTATAGGGGAGACAAAAGAAAAAAATGGAATATTTGGACAATTAGCAGTCAATGTATTTAGTACGGAGTATAGATGGAAGAACTGGACTTTTTCTGCAGGGTTTGGTGCGAGGTCAGAAGTTTATGTTGATGTCGATGGACCAGCTGTAAAATTTGTTATCGGAGGTAATGCTGGCAATCTCGATGCTACTACAAGTATCAACCCTAATCTAAACTATACCTCTTGGTATCAATTCCATGTAGGCGCTCAAAAACATTTTGAAAGATTAGATGCTGGCTTCAGTTTGAAACTTGTCGATGGTGTTGAACATTTATATTTGCGCGGAGGATATGATATTAGTACCAGTGATATTTTTGATGAAATCAGAATCAATAGAGAGGTACTTATTCAATCAACCAGTCTATTTAGATATAAGAATATCGAAGATGTAGATTTCCTCACAACGGCTCCATTTAGAGATGGGATCGGCTTTGACAATGTTGGCCTTCTGGTCGATCTTTTTGCTACCTACCGACTAGGTAAAAATGAATTCAACATTTTTGTTGGTGACATCGGCAGCATCAATTGGTCGCAAAATGGTAGGACCTATGAATATGAAGGCTTAGGAGAAACCACCTACACTGGAATTGACCTTTCAGAAGCATTTGGCAATGAATTTATTTTTGATCTTCAGGACACTGTTGAAAATATTTTAGGTCTTGAATTGACGGATACAGAATCCTATTCAAGTCGACCTCTAACCAAGTTGCAATTGAGATACACTTATAATCATGATGAGAAAACTACTTTTGGAGCACAGTCTCTATTTGCGCTAAGCGGTGAATACAACTATTTCAGAATAAATCTTTTTATCAATCATCAATTGCTTAAATGGCTAGATGCCTCTGTCATATATAGCTTTGATAGGTATTCTGAGGCTAATCTAGGGCTGTCTGCTAGAATAAAGTTGAAGAGATTCAATCTAGGCTTATCAAGTCAAAATGCTCTAGCATTGTTTGATCCTTATGGGTATCATCTAAACAATGTTCAGGTGACCACTCAATTTAAATTTTAAATTAAGTCCACCAATTCAAGCTTATTACCCTATTTTTAAAGATTGCTAGATGAATGTAGGTACTGGTTATATGTTCACACAATCAAGACCATGCGATGTCCTAATTAATTTTCCTTAATTTGCTCTTGTGAATCTTCATCGATCATACACAGGTAATATTTATCTGGCTTCAGATTTCCACTTAGGGATCGATGCCAAGGACTCTTCCAAAGAACGAGAGTTAAAAATTGTTGATTGGCTCACCTCAATCGAAGCCAAAGCTGACTTGATCATTCTATTAGGCGATATATTTGATTATTGGTTTGAATACAAAACAGTTATTCCTCGAGGCTTTTCACATTTTTGGGCAAAGATCAGAACTTTGAGAGATGCTGAAATTCCCATCATATTTTTTTCTGGTAATCATGACATGTGGATGTTTGAATACAGCGAAAAAGAATATGGAATTCCTATTCTTTCGGAACCAACTCTATTTGAATTTAATGGTAAAAAGGTCTTACTGCATCATGGGGACGGCCTAGGCCCAGGTGATCATGGATATAAATTTATAAAATCAATTTTCCGGAACAAGCTGGCTCAATTTTTATTCGCTAGACTGCATCCAAATTTTGGAATTTGGTTAATGCGTAAGTTTTCACATACTAGCCGAGCCATGGACACGGAACAAGAATTTAATGCAAGTAATGAGATGTTGGTCATTTATTGTGAGTCTCAGATTCAAAAAAATGACTACGATTTTCTCATTTTTGGTCATCGACATTTGAAGATAGATCACACACTTTCCAATGGCAAAAGTCGATACATCAACCTAGGTGATTGGTTATGGAACTACAGTTATGCATCCTTTACTGATGAAGGATTTAAACTCTCTCACTATGAATAGGATATTGATTTTAATGCTGTTTCTTTCTGCGTGCACCCCAAAAATTATAAATGTAGAATCTGTAGATTTAGTTTCTGAGCATTACACACACATAGGATTAGATGTTCTTGGGCAGACCTACATGTATTCAGAAGTTGAACTTATCAGAAATTCCATAAGACAGGACAGTACTTTGAGTTTCAGTACAAAAGGGACAGAATCACTCAGCCACATATCTTTTTCTAATCCCAATAAGTTGACGGTGTTTATCAAGGATAGTCAAGAGTTATGGATTTTAGATTCTTCCTTAAGCTTAGTTGAGGAAATTGACTTAAGAGCTTTTGAAAAAGGGGACATTGGATTTGCGACACGCTTAATTGACAATCGAATGTTGATTTATAGTCGTTCACAAAAGCAACTTTTTAAATACAATAACAATCGAAATTTGGTCTATGAGACGGACCTTCTATGGAATCTTGAAGGCGAGGTTATTGACTTAGTTCAAAGTCAGGATCAATTTATATTACTGACAGATAGCGGTCAGTTATTACTTTTTGATGACTATGGAAATTTCATGCAAGAGTTGAAAATCGATGTAAAGAACAACCCCATAGCTCTTTACAAAAACCTATTGTATTTTTTGGATAGAGAAACTAAGAAAGTTCATTATATTGATCTCAGCGATCCGATTGCCAAACAACAAACTTTACCCATTGAATTGGAAGATAAAATTGATGACTTTGCAGTAGAAATGAATAAAATCTACTTCTTGAAAAATTCAAAAATCAATAAACAGTCTTTCTGATTAAACCGTTAAGATGTCTTTTTCTTTGGCAGAAACAAGCGTATCAATTTCAGTATTAAACTTTCTAACCAGTCCCTCAATATCCGCTTCTTTCTTTTTACCAGCATCTTCAGGGTAGCCATCTTTGACTTCTTTTTTTATAAAGTCCATCCATTTATGCCTTTCATTTCTTAAACCTACTTTGGCATGTTCAGCTTCAGCTTTAACCTGCTTAACTAGATCTTTTCTTCTTTCCTCAGTGAGTGCTGGTATAATAATTCTTACAAATTCACCGTCATTCATCGGCGTGAGTCCTAGGTTGGCTGCAAAGATTGCTTGCTCAATATTAGCCAATAATGATTTTTCCCACGGCTGAATACTTAAAGTTTTACCATCGGGCGTCCCAATATTAGATACTTGACTTAAGGCGGTAGGTGTGCCATAGTAGTCAACCATAATGCCATCAAGCATAGACACAGAAGCCTTTCCAGCTCTAATTTTTACAAGTTCACCTTTAAAATGTTCTACCGCTTTTTCAAAATTTGCAGTAGCGATCGAATTAATATTGGATATATCCATTTCCATGAGAAAATATTTTAGCTCAGTTCAAATATAAAAAAATAGTGAGTTTCCCACCTAAATAAGAAACTCACCATTTTTATTTTATTTATGATTATCTCTGGCCCAAATATCTGAGCAAGAAGTAAAAGAATAGGGTCAATGCAGAAAGTGCTTGAACCAAATATGTCATTGCTGCCCATGTCAAGGCATCTTTAGCACCATCATAATTTGCTCCTAGGGTAGTTCCAGATTCATCCAACCATACAAGCGCTCTTCGACTGGCGTCAAATTCTACCGGTAAGGTTATGAGGCTAAATAATGCCGTCATTCCAAAAGTAATCACTAAAGCCAACATGATATATGGTCCGCCTACAGAGGAGGCTAGGCCAAACATTGCCGCCATAAATAGAAATTGTTGCAACTTACTGGAGATTTGTACCACCGGCACCAATTTGGATCTAAGGGTAAGCATGCTATAAGCATCAGCATGTTGGACTGCATGTCCGCACTCATGTGCAGCAACTGCAGCAGCAGAAACATGTCTTCCATTATGTACCTCAGGACTAAGCGAAATTGTTTTAGTTAAGGGGTTATAATGATCGGTAAGCATACCTTGACCTTGAACGATCTTTACATCATTAATACCAAAATAATTGAGCATATTCTGAGCTACCTGTGCACCACTTTCTCCATTTTCCGTGGGCATTTTTGTGTATTTCTCAAATTTAGATTTTAAGCGACTGCTTGCCAGCCATCCGATGCCGGCAAAAACGCCAATAATCAAGTAATAAGCCATCATAGTTTAAAGAATTTTTTGTAATTAAATGGTTTCAAATTTCGTGTAAGGAATTAATACAGCAGGAATTTTTATTCCATTTTCGGTTTGGTTGTTCTCTAAGATTGAAGCGATGATTCTAGCCAGAGCCAATGCACTACCATTTAAAGTATGAACCAATTGAGATTTTCCATTGCTGTCCTTGTATCTGCACTTCAGACGGTTGCTTTGGAAAGCTTCAAAGTTGGAAACAGAACTGACTTCCAGCCATCTTTGCTGTGCTGCTGAAAATACCTCAAAATCGTAAGTCAAAGCAGAGGTAAATCCAATGTCTCCACCACATAAACGCAAGATTCGGTATGGCAGTTCCAGTTTTTCCAAGATTTGAGACACATGTTTGACCATTTCGTCTAGAGTACTGTAGGAATTTTCAGGTTTGACGATCTGAACGATCTCAACTTTATCAAATTGATGAACTCTATTTAGGCCTTTAACATCTGCGCCATAACTACCAGCTTCTCTTCTAAAGCAGGGGGTATGACCTGTAAGTTTCACTGGAAATTCATGTTCTTTCACTATGACATCCCTATAAATATTGGTGATTGGGACTTCAGCCGTTGGAATAAGGTAGAAATCGTCTTTCTCAGTATGGTACATTTGTCCCTCCTTATCTGGTAATTGGCCGGTAGAACGAGCGGAATCCTCATTCACCAATAAAGGTGGTATGATCTCCTCGTAACCAGCTTCGTGCGCTTCATCTAAGAAAAAGTTGATTAAGGCCCTTTCCAATTTGGCTCCCTTCCCTCTAAACAAGGGAAATCCAGCGCCTGTTATTTTTACTCCCAATTCAAAGTCTATCAGATTATACTTTGTCGCAAGTTCCCAGTGAGGTAGGGCATTAGCCGGGAGTTCAGGCATGGCTTTCCCCCAGTCTTGAATAAGTTCATTGTCTTCATCCGTTGACCCTTTTGGAACACTGTCATGAGCAATATTAGGTACTGAAAGTAGGAGATCCGTCAGCTTTAGATTAACTTCCTTCATCTCATCTTCAGTCGCTTTTATCACATTTTTCAAATCAGCAACCTGGGCTTTGGCACTTTCAGCTGCCTCTTTTTTACCTTCACGCATCATCGCACCAATTTCCTTACTAGCAGCATTTACTTTCGATAAGTTTTCATCATTGGAAGTTTGTAGACTCTTTCTTTGGTCATCCAAGGAAATTATATCGTCCAGGACGGACAATTTATCTTCTGTCCAATTTCTAGTTTTTAAACTCGCGATTACCCGTTCTTTGTCTTCTCGGATCTGCTTGGTTAGTAACATTTGTGGTTGTTTAATACGATTATTGAATATTTGACTGCAAAGTTATCAAATTTGTATTTCAATATATTTATTTATATATTTGCACCGAACCATTTAAGCTGGATTTCTAAAGCTATTCACATATCTTCTTTGGTTCGTTCCTTATATAAATTTCAATTTATTTAGTCTACACAAGTTTATACCCAATTTTTATGTTTGATATATTGCAGCTTAATGAGATGCTAATGCCTGAATTAAAGGAACTAGCAGAGAGTATTGGCCTTAAGAAATATAAGAGTCTGAGCAAACAAGACCTAATCTATCGCATCTTAGATCAACAAGCTATTAATGGCGATCCAGATAAAGGATCTGAAAAAGAAACCAAGGCTGCCCCTAAAGCCAAAGCTAGAAGGACGACTCGAAAGATGAAGGAAGAGGATGCTGAAATCGTCGCAGAAACAGTTCCAAAAGCTGAAAAGAAAGAATCATCAGCTGCTAAGAAGCCAGCCAAACCTAGAGCTAAAGAAAATGGTTCGAGAGAAAATGCTATGAGGGACAATAAGCAAGAAAATAAAAGAGATAATAATTCTGATGCTCGGAATGAGAAGACAGAGAGCAAGGAAAAAGTACAAAGAGAAAATAGAAACAACGACAACAGAAAAAACGACAACAGAAACAACAACGATAGAAACAACAACGATCGGAGAGATAATAGAAACAATAATAACAATAGGAACAACGATAGAAGAAATAATAATAACAAGGCCAAAGAGCCAGCAGTTGATCCTAAGTACAAGTTTTCTGTAGATGTTGATGCGATTGTTGAAGGTTATGGAATTTTAGAAATGATGTCTGATGGCTATGGTTTCCTAAGATCTTCAGATTATAATTACCTTTCTAGTCCTGATGATATTTATGTTTCGCCTTCGCAAATAAAGTTATTTGGTTTAAAGACAGGAGATAGTGTTCAAGGTGCTATTAGACCACCAAAAGAAGGAGAGAAATATTTTGCGCTATTGAGAGTATCAATGATTAATGGTCTTTCTCCAGCACAAATTCGTGAAAGAGTACCGTTTGATTATATCACTCCGCTTTTTCCAGAAGAAAAATTCACCCTTACCTCACACCCCGCAGGAAAAGATTATGGCAATCGATTAATCGATTTATTTGCGCCGATAGGGAAAGGACAAAGGGGCTTAATTGTAGCCCAACCTAAAACAGGTAAAACATTTCTACTTAAGGATATAGCAAATGCTATTGCTAAAAACCATCCAGAATGTTATATGATGGTTCTTTTGATTGATGAAAGACCAGAGGAGGTTACAGATATGCAGCGGAGTGTAAATGCAGAAGTCATTGCTTCTACCTTTGATATGCCTGCAGAAAATCATGTGAGAGTTGCCAATATCGTTATCGAAAAGGCAAAGAGAATGGTTGAGAGTGGACATGATGTAATAATCTTACTAGATTCAATTACAAGATTGGCAAGAGCCTATAATACAGTAGCGCCTTCATCAGGTAAAGTACTTTCAGGAGGTGTTGAAGCAAATGCACTACAGAAACCAAAGAAATTCTTCGGAGCTGCAAGAAATATAGAAAATGGTGGATCATTGACCATCCTAGCAACGGCATTGACCGACACCGGTTCGAAAATGGATGAAGTGATTTTTGAAGAATTTAAAGGAACTGGTAATATGGAGCTTCAGCTAGATCGAGCTTTGGCCAACAAGCGAATGTATCCTGCCATTGACTTTACTAGATCAAGTACAAGAAGAGAGGAATTACTATTAGATGAAGCTACATTGAAGAGAATGTTTGTGCTTCGTAAGCATTTAGCGGATATGAAATCCGATGAAGCCTATGATTTCTTGAGGAAACATATGGTAGGAACTAGCAGTAATGAAGAATTTATTGTTTCAATGAACGGTTAATTGTTGGAATTATTCCAAGATTAGATTACTTTTGCCTCACTTTAGAAGTATCTGAGGACAAATAAATAGACTATACGATGAAAAGGACTTATCAACCTTCCAATAAAAAGAGGAAAAACAAGCATGGATTTAGAGCTAGAATGGCTACTAAAAACGGACGGAAGGTTTTGGCAAGAAGAAGAGCTAAGGGCAGACATAAACTTACAGTGTCTGACGAAATGCACGTAAAATAGGCCTATCAGCTTATTTAAGTCTCCCCATTTCCACATATGAAATTTAAAGCCACTCTTTCCTCAGATGAGAGATTAAAGAGTGTAAAGCGGATTGAATACCTATTCGAGCAGAAAAAAGTACTTTTCCGACATCCATTCAAGGTATACTATTCCATTAGCCCATTAAAGGATAGCTCAACATGGCTCCGAATGAAATTCGGAATTACCGTCCCCAAGGCCTTGATCAAAAAGGCAGTTAATAGAAATAGAATTAAAAGGGTGGTCAGAGAAGCATTCAGGCTCCAAAAAGCTGGATTTCTAGAGGATCATTATAAACAATTGTACCTAGTTGAATTGTTTTTTGTTTACATCGATAAAGGTGGAAGCGAGGATAGAATTCAAGAATCTATGGGCAAGCTCCTAAAAGAACTAGGAGAGCTTCTAATTAACCAAGAATAGCTCATTTATACCTTATTTAGCCACTCAATGGCCTCTCTATACCCAGCAAGACCTTTTCCCATTATATGATAACTACACACTGCAGTTAGGTAAGAATGCTTTCTGAAATTTTCCCTATGGGTAAGATCTGAAATATGGACCTCTACGACTGGTGTTTCTATGGCCTTTATTGCATCTGCGATTGATATAGAGGTATGTGTGTATCCTCCAGCATTTAAAACGATTCCTTCGTAATGGAAGCCAACTTCGTGAAGCTTGTCAATGATCCCTCCCTCATGATTGGTCTGATAATATACCAAAGATAGCTGAGGGTATTCCTCAACTAGTTCTCCAAAATAGCTTTCAAAATCTTGATTTCCATAAATTTCAGGTTCACGTTTCCCTAACAAGTTTAAGTTAGGGCCATTCAGAATTAGAATATTTTTCATAGGCTAGTTAGCCATATCGCTGATAAACTTAATACGTGCGATTTTGATTTCCTCTTCTGTTATGTCATCATCACCCAGCTCTTTTAAGGCATCCTCAACTGAATCTGAATCTGATTCCTTGAAATAATCATAAATCTCTTCAACAATGTCTTCATCTAAGTTTTGATCTATGTAATAACCTATGCGCAATTTGGTGCCAGAGTGAACAATCATGTACATCTCTTCTAAAAGATCATTCATATTCACCTTCATATTTTCGGCAATGGTTTCAAAAGGAACCTTTCTGTCGATGGCTTGTATGATATGTACTTTATTTTTTGATTTATTGGCTACTTGTTTGATAACAAATTCTACAGGCCGCTCAATGTTATTTGTCTCAACATACTCCTTAATTTCTTGAATAAAAGCAGAAGCATATTTTTGCGCTTTTCCTTTACTTACACCTGATATGTTCATCATATCTTCTTGGCTGATTGGATACCAGGTAGCCATGTCCTGTAAAGAAGGTTCTGAGAACACAACCCATGGCTGCACACCTAATCTTTTGGCTTCCGTCTTACGGAGGCTTTTGAGCAAACTAAGAAGCGTATTATCTAAAGCTGCTCCAGCTGAACTGTCCACAATAATATCTTCGTTTCCAGTATTAGAGTAATCTCTATTAATTGGAATCATCACTGATTCAGGATTCACGAGATAATCTTTCCCTTTTGCAGTAAGCTTTAAGAGACCATATTGCTCTATATCCTTATAGATGAAATTGTGTAGAATAGCTTGTCTGATAATGGAATGCCAGAACAAAAGTTCTTTGTCTTTTCCATTTGCGAAAGCAGCATTTTTATTGAAGTGGAATTCTTTTATTTCTTTAGAGTTCTGACCTGCTGTAAAATCTGCAATCAGCTTTACTCCGTAGTTTTGATTGAGTAGCTCAATATTTTTTAAGACCATGTGCATTTCGGTCTGGACCTCTTGCTTTTCTCTTGGGTCTTTACAGTTATCACACATTTTATTACACCCTGAATCATCGAATTGCTCGCCAAAGTAATGTAATAGATATTTTCTTCTACAAGCTGAGGTTTCAGAATAAGCGATGATTTCATCCATTAATTGAAGGGACAATTCACGTTCAGAAACAGGCTTATCTTTGAGGAACTTCTCAAGTCTTAGGATATCCTTGTACGAATAAAATGCTAGGCATTTAGAAACCATTCCATCTCTTCCTGCTCTACCAGTTTCTTGATAGTAGTTTTCTATGCTTTTAGGAATATCGTAGTGAATCACAAATCGCACATCAGGCTTGTCTATGCCCATTCCAAAGGCGATGGTTGCAACTATGACTTCCAATTCTTCCATTAGGAATTCATCCTGGACTCTGCTTCTAGATTTGCTGTCCATTCCCGCATGATATGCTTGAGCGTTGATTCCATTTACTTGAAGTACTTGAGCGACCTCTTCAGTTGTTTTCCTAGCTTGTACATAAATTATACCCGATTGTCCGGGCGTTGATTTAATGTATTGCACAATTTCCTTCATGGTCTGGGCCTTATTATTTTTAGGCCTAATCTCATAGAAGAGGTTATCTCTATTAAATGATGAGGTGAAGACATTCGCATTCTTCATCTCAAGGTTCTTGAGTATGTCGGATTGTACTTTTGGTGTAGCTGTTGCTGTGAGTGCAATTATTGGGATATCCTTTGAAATATCATCAATCATTTGACGAATCTTCCGATATTCTGGTCTAAAATCGTGCCCCCATTCTGAAATACAATGAGCTTCATCTACTGCAACGAAACTTACATTCGCATTTCTGAAGAAATCGCGATTTTCATCTTTGGTAAGAGTTTCTGGAGCAATGAATAGAACTTTTGTATCTCCATTCATAATATCGGCTTTCACCTCCTTCATCTGAGTCTTATTCAGAGAAGAATTTAGAAAGTGAGCAACCTTATTACTTGAGCTATATCCCCTAATGGAATCTACTTGATTTTTCATTAAGGCTATAAGCGGAGAAATCACCAATGCTGTGCCCGGTATCATAAGTGCTGGTAGCTGATAGCAAAGCGATTTACCGCCACCAGTAGGCATGATTACAAAAGTGTCCTTTTTATCTAAGATGCTCTTAATGACATCTTCTTGTGTTAATTTGAATTCATCAAATCCGAAGAACTTTTTTAAAGCTCCCCGTACGTCAAACGCTTTTAGTTCAAGCGTATCTAAGTCCATGGTATGATTACGTTATGTGTTATTTTAAATATACTAAATTTATGGGAGAAATGCTTCTTGTATAAAAGACATTCTCGTCCTGTATTAGCCTTGTATAGCAATTGTAGGTCTAGAATTGAAAGGAAAAGGAAGTTGTAAACTTTACTATGAATATACGAACGATTGCAGAACAAATCATTGATTTAGAATCAAAAACCATTGGTTTGTTAAAAAATAGCATTACTAAAGACCTAAACGACTCAATTGATATAATATTACAGTCGAAAGGAAGATTAGTTGTCTCCGGAGTAGGTAAAAGTGCATTAATAGGACAGAAAATGGTGGCGACTTTCAATAGTACAGGAACTCCTGCCTTATTCATGCATGCGGCAGACGCCATGCATGGAGATTTAGGCATGATAGGCCAGGATGATGTTTTACTCATAATCTCTAAAAGTGGAGAAACCCAGGAGATCAAGAACATGATGCCCACCATTAAATCCTTTGGCAATAAGATTATAGCCATGGTCTGCGAACCTAATTCTGCACTTGCAAAAGCTGCTGATTTTATTCTGCTTACACCCATTGAACAAGAAGCCGATCCATTTAATCTTATTCCGACCGCTTCTTCAATTTCTCAGACAGTCATGGGACATGTTTTAGCCATATGCCTACTCAAATCACGAGGATTTTCAAAAGATCATTTTGCCAAATTTCACCCGGGCGGGATGATCGGTAAAAGCCTCCTCATGTGTGCAAAAGATCTATGTAATCAAGAAGAACCGCCTAAGGTTAGGCTACTAGATGAACTAGATACAATCATTGTTGAGATCACTAAAAAAAGACTAGGGGCAACAGCAGTTATAGATGGAACAGAACTGGTAGGAATAATCACAGATGGTGATTTAAGACGCATGCTTCAGAAAGGATATTCAAAGACTTTGACCGCTCAAGAATTAATGTCTTCTAAGCCACAAATAATATCGAGTGAATTGTTAATTGCTGACGCATTATCCATATTAAAAGAGAAAAATATATCTCAGCTCCTCGTGACAGAGGATGGAAAATATATTGGAGTATTACACATTCATGCAATTCTGGCGGAAGGCTTCTAATTTTTATCTAGCTCAAAGATCATTTTATCAATGTTCTGTCGAGTGTGGATAAAGTTCCAGTCTGAAACATACCCTTGTTTTTTTACCAAGAAAAAGATTTGTTTATTTTTAGGAAGTTCAACCTGCACTGATCCATTTTGATCAGAGACATATTCATAATTTTCTGCGGTATTTTTAGCTAGAACTTCTAGTAATTGCAGGTCTGGATTATTGTTAAGTTGTTCCAGAAAATTGGTTGCTTCCGATCCTTCAAATACAAAGACTTGTAGATCTGCATCTGTTAGAGAAACCTTTTTACTTCGATCTTTTACTACAACTTGTAAGGACTTATCGCTGTTACTCAATACAGGATTTCGATTAGTCACTTTCTCGTTATCAACAAGGTTGTCCTTGCTAAAATTTATATTCGTAAATAAAGCTTCATATAAATCATCCTTGCCAATTCCTCCACTTCTATTGGAGCTGAAAAAAACTTTATTTTTATCTTTAGAGATAATTAAACCGAAATCATCCTTAACGGAATTGATTGGGTAGGGCAGCTTAATTTTAGATTGTACCACACCATCATTATCTAGCTTGGCATAATAGATGTCCATGCCATTACCATCATTAATATCGGAGGCATAGAATAGGTGATTATTACCATAAAGAAATGGAAACCAATCATTTCCATTTGAGTTTACAATTTCTTGTAAATTTCTTGGGGTACCCCATAGACCATTTACTTTTTCTGAAATGTATAAATCCATTTTGCCGTAACCACCATCTAAAGTTGAAGCAAAAACCATTTTGTTACCTTCTTCATTTACGGCAGGATGACAGAAGTTATCTTCGTTATTACAAAAGCCTACTTTTTGAATATTTTCCCAATTGCCTTTGGAATATACGGCCATATAAATTTGAAGTAAATGTCTGCCAAATGGATCTAAAATAGCTTCATTATTTTCTGTGTGGGCTCGGGTGAAATAAAGTACATTGGAATTCGGATCCCACGAGATTGGACCTTCATGATAAATACTATTCAAGCCGCTAGCGAATATGAAATTTTTATCAAAGTCTTCTGCAATCAGCGAAGCTTTTATGTCAAAATATGGATTGGTATTTTTGTTGCCGCGCCCTTTTTTCTGCACTCCAATATAGACGAGATAATCACTCCAGATGTATGGGCTGAATTCCTCGTCTGCTGTATTTATCGCTGCTAAATTTTTCACACTACTTTCAGACCAAAACGAAGTAGATGAAAAGTTGACAGATTGACAAAATACATTTGCCGTGAGTGTCATTCCTATGAATGCTAAATAAAATTTCACCATTTAATAATACCTAGGGTTAATGATTATATTGGCTTTATTTTTCTTATTAAATCTATAGTTGGCTATCAATTCAATGGTTCCGTTTGAAACCTCTCTAAGCTCGCTCATTGTGATATCATAAGATAGTCCAAAAAACATTTGGTTGCTTGCTTGCAAGCCGAGAATTAAATCTATGGATTCTACAGGACTCTCTGAAGATCCTCCTGAGCTGTAATTGGCCCCGATGTGAAATTTATTAGCTAAAATTCCAATAATCGATAGCTCGTATTGCATGATGCCCACCTCTGGGATTGTCAATAGAAGTTGAGGGCTAAGTTCAAGATTTGAATTTACATCAAATCTACCTCCACCCATTAAATATATCAGTCTCGATTCTACGGCAACGAGCGTGTCTAAATTGTTATCATCGAAATCAATATCCGCTTTGGAAATCCGAGGAACAGATACTCCGGCATAGAAACCTTCTTGACGGAAGTAAAGTCCAGCTCCCAAGTTGAAAATCATCTTGGTGTATAAATTAGGATCGACGGCTGGATCATTGGCCCAGCCATTAGGTGGTCGTAATTTGGGATCAGACCAGTCCGCTTTAAATTGTCTAATGGAGGTATTTAACCCAAATGCGAGTGAACCAGAACCCATTGGAATTCTATAAGAATAAATACCTTGAATTGAATTCCGACCAAAAATGGCAATGTCTGATTTATCTATATGAAGTCCTAGTCCTAGTTTTTGGTCTAGCGATGGGAAGTTTAAACTAGCAGAAAAACGTACCGGAGACCCCTCAAGTCCCAACCATTGATTTCTGTAAATTGCATTGAGACTGATGTGCTCATGAGCACCCGCATAACCTGGATTAAAACCCAATTTATCGTAAGCAAATTGTGTGAACAACACATCTTGCTGTGCACCCAATTTGGTGAATAGAATAAATAATATGCTTATGATCCAAATCCCTCTCATGCTTTATAATTCTATAATGACAAACCCAGTTAAAGGCGTCCCACTGTTTTTCCGATATGTATAAAAGTAAGTACCTACTGGTAATAATTCACCACCATAGCCACCTTGCCAATCATTCTGATAATCCTCGATATCAAATACTAAGGAACCAGTTGCATTGAAGATTTTTAAAGCGATAACATCTGATGTAACCAAGCAAGGAATCAAGAAATCATCGTTAATACCATCTCCATTCGGTGTGATAACAGCTGATGGCAGGCATCCACCTGCACCCGATCCACCACCGCTAGATCCTGGATTAGTGATATTTATTTCAATGGTAGCTTGATCACATATGTCTGGACAATTTTCACTACACAGTTCATAGGTATATATGAAAGTACCATCTTGATCATTCGGGTCTAAGATACCAACTCCATTATTAAAAATTAATGGAGGATTATCTGGCAAAGCAGAAATGTTTACTAGAACGTCACCATCGAAAATGTCATTTTCTAGAAGATCTATAATCGTTTGATTGTTATCTGTAATTGTATATGCATCATCATTCGCAGTAATCTCCTCTAAGATTGAAATATTTAAGGTATCTGTTCCAAAATCCCCGCATATTGCATTTGATGAATTTAAGACTATTGATCCTTCTCCAAAATCAAAAATATTTAAGATAATAGAATTATTTATCTGACTTTGTATTTCAATATTATTACCGATAATTTCTAGGGTAGTTTCAACTTGATTCGGTAAATCAATGAATATTTGTTCAATGCTTAATTCGCAAAGCTCTAGGTCCTCTGTTACAAATACTGCTTGAGCTGGAACCTCTTCAACAATAATTGTAAGATTGGATGGAACTTCGGATTCACATCCATTGAGACTACTAGCTACTTGAAAAATATAAAATCCAGGTTCTAAATTGCTTAAATTAAGACCCATGAAATTTCCGTCTAGAGAGGTAGCCAAAACGAATCCCTCATCATCGTATAAAACATATTCAAGCGTAGGGTCATTCTGTATAAAGTCTACTAAATCAATTTCCATTAATTCGCTTTCGCAAAATCTAAATTCATCAGGACTTAATTCTGGAGCTTCAGGACCAGTAATAATTGAAACTATAAATGGATCTGAAAATTCAGAAATACATCCATCTAAATCTGCTTGAAGAAAATAAGCACCTGAAGCCTGTGCAGAGAACGGATCGACAATCAGTGTTTCTGTTTCAATTAAATTTCCATCTGGTGTAGACCATCTATATACAATACCATCTTCTAGATTTTCAGGATTTAATTCTAGGGTTTGACCGGCACACAATTCATTAATTCCTACAATGGAAGGTATGGCAGGAGTCGTTGAAACCGTGATCGTTAAGGCTTCAGATGGATCAGAAATACATCCATTGGATTCAACGGTCAATTGATACATGCCATTGTTGGTGCTTGTCGCATTTGGAACAATAAGAATGGGATCATTGGTTGTAATCTGACCTAAGGGTGTATTCCAAAAATAAGAATCTACTTGATTGCTAACATTTGAGGCTAACAGGATAATTTCAGATCCTTCACAAGCTCCTTGCTGCAATGTTATCACTGGTGGATTAGGATTAACTGTTGAGTTTATTGTTGTGCTGGCTACCTCAGAAAGGCATCCATTTATTTGTACTTGTAAAGTGTAAGTTCCATTTGAATTTGGTCCGAGATAATCAATGCTTAAGTTCTGCGCAGAAGAAGTAAATCCATTAGGTCCTGCCCAGAAGTAATTATAATTACCAGGAGGGAAAATAGTGGGTGAAAATGAAATGGGATCGCCTACATTCATGCAGTTACTCGCATTGTTTGATAAGGCAGTAATGGATGGAACATCTATAATCTCTACTAGAGTAGTAGCGCTTCCTTCGCAACCACTCGGCGTTGAAACAACCACCGTGTAAATACCTTCAACAGCTGGCACTGTTACAATCCGATCAAAAAATTCTTGATTATTTGGTGTTGTCCAAACATATTGTGCATTGGGAATAAAGCTAGCGGTAAGAGTTACAAATTCACCGATGCATCTAGGGCCATCATTACTGGCACCTACCGTAATCTGCGATTCTATATCTACAAGAAATCCATTGGAAATTTCACTCTCACAATTACCTTCTTCTAGAATGACTGTCCATTCTCCAGACAAGGCCTGAGTTGCTGGAACAATGATTAAAGTATTTGTATTGGTAATTGAATATAACTCACCATTGAGATACCAATTATACTTTTCAGCTGAAACATTGTTGCTTACGGTAAGATTAAATTCGTTTCCTTGACATTTGATATTTTGACCACTGATTTCCGGAGTTACGGGTAGTGGGAAAATTATTACTTCAACATTGGCCGGTGGAGATACACAACCACGATCACTCACAACCAGTTGATAGATTCCAGCCATGTTTAGATTGGTATTTATCAACACTGCAGGATTTGCCTCTGAGCTCATATATCCATTAGGTCCAGTCCACCTAAATTCCAATGTTGGATTCGTATTAGCTGTTTCAAGTACGATGTTTTCGCCTTCGCAAATAGTTATGAAATTATCTTGTACCATAGCCGTAGGTTCAGGAATCACTTCGATTTCAATAGAGCTCGAAGGATTTGATTGACACCCATCTCCATCGACTACAGCAAAATAGCTGTGAGGTCCCACCGTTGGATTTATATCAAAACTTGGAACATCGGTTTGTCCGAGGAGAATTTCATTAGGAATAACTCCTTCATACCAAATGTAAGTAACCTGATCACTGAACGAATTTGAATTTAAGGTCAAAGTCTCTCCTTCACATATCATAGTATTACTCACGGAAAGTTCGGGACTATCCAAAGTAGCTACTGTCACATCCACAGTTCCTGTGAAGATGCAGCCTAACTCATTGGTCACCTCTAGGGTGTAAAGGCCTGAATTGGAATCGCTGAGGCCTATAATTTGAGGCTCTTCATCGTTTGATTCAAAGCTATCTGGTCCAGTCCAAGAATAATTTAAGTTGCTTCCTGCCGCGGGTTCAATATTGTTGAACAAGGTGAGTGTATCTCCACCACAGAGCGAAGAACTAAAACTTGGAGCTAATGCTGCTGCTTGAATATTGACCATAAAACTGCAGCTAGAGCTATTTCCATATTGATCTGTTGCGGTAACTGTTGAAACGATGCTTTCTCCAATATTTTCACAGGAAAGAGTTTCTATGATCAATTCTACTTGAACAGAATCACAGTTGTCTGTTGCCACACTATTTAAAGATGCTATGTCTATATCTATTTCATTTTCATCTTCCACCGATACTTCAAAACTGGTATCTTGACAAGTTATGATTGGCACAATTTCATCAATGACAGTCAAGGCATAACTGCAGCTTGCTTCATTGCCTGAACTGTCAGAATTTTGTAATTCAATGTTGTATTCTCCTGGCTCGAAACTACCCAGTTGGTTTTCTAACTCAATGGTATCGCCAGATTCTTTTTGAACAATCGTGATTGTAGGATTTACTTCTGTAAAGGCTAAGGTTGCTGTTAAGAAACTTGAGCCATCAATCTGCCCATCAAAATTAGTGGTGTCACAAGGAGTAATTCCACTGGTGACATTTTCTTGTATAAAATTAATTTCTATCTCTCCATCCTGATTCCATTCTTCCAATTGGTTCAAGCTTAAATCAATTTGAATGGACTGTGGTTCAACACAAGAATTAATATTCTGTGGAGTCACGCCTAGCTCATTTCCATTTTCATCTCTAATCGAAAAGAATCCATTCTGGTCTTCTGTGTTTGCTAAGATTTCAACTATTAAAACAGGATTTAATATCAATCCATCTAAGACTATATCGTCGTAGACCAATTGAATATTTGACGCAAGTATGGTCCCATCTGCCAATTCAGAAAATTCTAGAAATCGTTCATTATTGGTAGGTAATTGGTGCTGGACATTTAAGTCTGTCATGCAATTTTCAATAAATTGAAAATCAGGATTTATCAAAAAATCTATGCTACATGAATCACCAGTTATATTTAAAGTCAGATCATCTGGGCAGACTAAACTAGGCTCATCTAAATCAATAATGTCAATGATCTGAATGCAACTATCTCTATTCCCCGCACAGTCCTCCGTGACGTAAATCAAAGTATGTGAACCAGCATTCAGGTTAACAATATCTCCTGCCATAAAATTTCTTTCCTCTTCGTCATTTAAAGTGAAAAAATATTGTGGACTTGAAGAATAGGTGGTTGGAATCAAAAGATTCATGGCCATGAATGGAGTCATCTCACAATCAGCAAAATTTTCGAGTTTTAAATCAATACTTAGATTGATTCTTCCTTGCGCTAACCATATATTGGCTAGACTATCCATGATCACAAATCCTACGGATTGAGTTTCACAACTATTTACAGAGTTATTAAAAGAATATATGATCTCCCCAGCGCCGTCTAAAACGTCAAAAACCAAATCTAGATTTTCATCAACGATTGATGAAAATTCTAAATTTATTTCAACTTCACCTGTAATTTCAGCATTGGCTTCTTCTGTGAAATCCCACTGAAAGTTTAAATTTTCTAGATCTGTAGAATCTATATCCTCTAGCTTATATTCTTGCTGGAAAAAATAGGGTAGAATTATTGAATCACAACCTACGTCAACCGTATATTCCACCATTTCATAATCCAAGGAACAAGTCCCCATTTCTAGGTCAAAGGATAACTCTTTCGGACAAGAAAGTATGATGGGTTTAATCGTATCAATGATGCTTATTGTGCTTGCCGCTGAACTGGTATTGTTGCACGAGTCTTCAAGTGAAATACTAATGTTTTCTTGCTGCAGAAGATTGTTTCCATCACAAGCTAAATTAGGAACAAACTGAAAATCAAAGCTGGCTCCTTCTGGACTTTCTGCATTAAGAATGCTTGCTGCTCCTTCATTGCAATCATCTGTAATGGCCACATTTTTTATTTCTTTTATGAAGGCGTCCATCTGTACTCTGAAAGAATCTAATTCTTCACAGTCTAAGGTAAGGGAAGGTATTTCCCCTTCTAGTTCAGGACCATTTTGGTCAATCACAAAAACATTTTGTTCGAGACCAGAGGCATTTCCGCAGACATCTACAAAACTCCAAGTTCGGGTGAAGTTGGAAGAGCATGGACCCACATTTAGTGACTCATCTTCGAATGTTATTTCGATAGGAGAACAGTCAATAAGTGAATCTATAAAATTTGCCGTAAGGTCAAGATCTGCATCACAATCAATGAAAATACTTTCCTCTGCCATAAAAATAGGAGCGACGGTATCTAGGACTTGAACAGACTGTGTCAAGCTCAATGTATTTCCACAGGCATCTGTAACGAGGTAAGTATTGTTTACTCCGTAATTATAAAAGGAACATTCATCTGCATTGTCTCCCTGGGTGTTGTTACTTTCTATTTGTATATCCAAAATTCCTCCACAGGCGTCACTAAATTCTGGGGTGAGATTAGGCAAGGTATCAACACAGCTGATGACTGTATCTGTGATAAAGTTAGCGACAATAGGATCTAGGGTATCTTGAATGATGAAGGTGCCTTGAGATACATTTGCATTGCTGCATTCATCTAATACAAAGAAAGAAAAACTGATGGTCCGGTTACAATCCGAGGGAAGAATCACAATATCTGTGCTATCTACGATATTGGCAAAACCCGAATTTCCTAAGTTATCGTTCCAGGTATAATTATTCCAAACCACTAAACCTCCACATTCGTCCTCGGCTACTGCACCCCCTTGGAAATTTAGCCAGTTCATAAGACTATCCTGTATGCCTGGGCCACATTCAAAAAGTGCATTCTGAATCGGGAGCGTTATTATAGGAGCTACGTTATCATCTACTATGAAATTAGCAAAAACGGTATCAGAAGAATTATTACAATCATCGATCGCATAAAAACCAATAGGGATAAAAGCTGTATTGCCACAAAGTGTATCTGAGGAAGATTCTATTTCTTCCTGAATATTCATTCCACTGAAGGTGGAAAATAAATCAAAGGTGCCGAGATCAGTGACGATAAGTCCTCCGGCTAAATTTAACCAGTCGTCAAATTGATCCTGAAAAGATTCTCCACAGACAACAATTAAATCAGAAGGTGGAGTTTGAACTTGTGGCGGTATGGTATCTTGTACAATAGAGGTGGCATTTCCCCAGACAAAACAAGGGAAAACCAATAAGAGTACCAATGAATTAATGTGATTCTTGAACATCAAACTGTTTAGGTCAGTTAGACTAAATATTTCCTAATATAACACCTATAACGGCTCACCCTACTTAATAGAGGCTTTTAATTATTCGGCTTAATAAGACTCTTAACTATTAAGGTAATACTTGTTTTACTCCTCTTCGCCCTTTTCGGCTAATTTTTTGTCATCAACATTGCTATTGAGAAATTCATTGATCTCATCGACCTTGATATTGCTCTGAAGAGCACCGAATCGATCAATGGTGATATTGAATCCTTCTAATTCTTCGTGAACTTTGGCATTTTTTTCAGCGGCTGCTGCTTTCTTTTTCTTAGGCATTCTTTAGATTATTTATTGCGTCCCATCTAATCAATACCTCTTCCTTACCAATAAGTTCCATCATTGCAAATAAATCCGGGCCTTTCATGGTGCCTGAGAGAATGATTCTCAGGATAGGAAAGATGGCGCCAAAGCCTAATTCATTGGATTTTATATAGTCTTTTACTTGGTTGCTTAGATTTTCAGCTTGAAAGTCTTCTTGTACTTTTATGATTTCCTTTATGGCATCAAAATGAGCCTCATTTTCAGGCTTGTACTTTTTCTTAAAGGTTTTAAGGTCATATTCAGTCGGGGATCCAAGCAAATAGGAGCTATTTTTTACGAAATCGTCATAAAGAATTACTCGTTCTCGCATCAGGTCAATCATCTGTAGGATAAAATCATCGGAATATTGAGTTAGCTTCTCTGCTTCCTTTCTTCCTTTTATGATGGCCAGTATTTCTTCGCTTGGTTTTTCAATAAGATATTGTTGATTAAACCAATGGGCCTTATCAATATCAAATCTAGCCCCCGATTTTACTATTTTCTCCAAAGAGAAGGCTTGAATAAGCTCTTCTCGCGTAAATTTTTCTTGTTCAGTTCCAGGTGACCACCCTAATAGTGACAGAAAATTCACAACAGCATCGGCGTCAAAACCATCTTCTCTGAATCCACGATAGGTTTCTTCTTCCTGCACCCATTCAAGTGGAAATACGGGAAAGCCAAATTTAGCTCCGTGCCTTTTACTCAATTTTCCACTGCCTGCAGGATTTAAAATCAATGGTAAGTGTGCAAATTGTGGCGCCTCCCAGCCCATGAATTGATACATCAACACGTGATGTGCAGTACTTGATAACCATTCTTCTCCTCTGATCACATGACTTATCTCCATCAAATGATCATCAACAATATTGGCTAGATGATAGGTAGGCATGCCATCTCCCTTCATAATTATTTTGTCATCCAATTCATTTGAAGCAAAGCTTACCACACCTCTGACTACATCTGTGAAACTGATGTTTTGTTCTGTTGGAATTTTTAACCGGATGGTATAAGGTGTATTCGCTTCAAGCAAAGATTTTGTTTCCTCTTCAGAAAGAGAAACACTGTTTTTCATGTTTTTACGAATCTCCCAATTGTATTTAAAAGAATGATTGCCATTTGCTTTAGCTTCTTCTCTTGCTTTATTTAAATCTTCTTCTGTATCAAAGGCATAATAGGCACTTCCATTCGCCACCATCTGCTCTACATATTGTGCGTAAAGGTCTTTTCTTTCAGATTGTCTATACGGCCCATGATCGCCTCCATAGCCAGGACCTTCATCCGGGGCTATGTCAAACCATTCCAAGGCCTCTTTGATATAATCCTCGGCGCCTTCTACATATCTATTTTGGTCTGTATCCTCAATTCTTAATATAAAGATCCCGCCCATTTTTTTAGCAAATAAATAATTATATAAAGCTGTGCGAACCCCACCAATATGTAGTGGTCCAGTTGGTGATGGTGCGAATCTTACTCTTATCTTTGTCATGCTTATGTCAATTTTAAAAAAAGATGTTAAAAGTAGCTTCATTCAACATCTGTTTTTGTGTTCCTATCGTTATATCAATTGTAATTACAATGAATAAAATCCATGTATTTAACTAAAACTCCGAATTTCATTCGGAATCGCTTTCCAAGCTTCATATGGAAGGTACCTTCGAGTCAGAAAGACATTTTTCTGACCTTTGATGATGGTCCTATAGAGGAGGTCACACCATTCGTTTTACAAACCTTACAAAAGTACGAAGCAAAAGCTACATTTTTTTGTGTTGGTGAGAATATAGAGAACAACCCTGAAATTTTTAATGACATCAAAGATTTAGGCCATGGCATTGGTTCTCATAGTCATAATCATTTATCAGGTTGGGGCACTGACAACATTCAGTATGTTTCCAACGTGAAAAAGGCGGCTAATCTTAGCGATTCTATTCTATTTCGTCCGCCGTATGGCAGAATTAAGCCAAGTCAAGCAAAGCTCATAGGCGCGGATCTAAAAATAATCATGTGGGATGTGCTCAGTGGAGATTTTGATCCTCAGATAAATGCGGAGCAATGTTTTCAGAATGTTATTCAAAATGCAACTGCTGGGTCGATTGTAGTCTTCCATGATAGTCAGAAATCATTTTCTGTATTAAAAGAAGTACTCCCAAGAGTGCTTGAATACTATTCAGCCAAGGGATACAATTTTTGCTCAATTACTGCAGACTCTGTCAGTAGTTTAAATTAATTTGAACTTTTCTAGCCGATTTTATTGTTAGTTTTTTAATGAATGGCAATAAAAAATTCAAGTGGGAAGACCTTGAGACCTACATAAGATATAAAGCCCACACGATGGGTGTTAAATTGGTCTACGCTGCACTTTTATTATTCTATGCTTATTGGGCAAAGGATACTCCTAAATGGGCCAAAAACATTGTAATAGGTGCCTTGGCTTATTTTCTATCTCCTATTGATGCCATTCCAGATCTGAGTCCATTTATAGGCTTTACAGATGATTTTGGAATACTTAGTTTTAGCATGGTAGCCATAGCTTGCTACATAGACAAGGATGTAAGAATCAAGGCAAGGAAAAGGCTGAATCGGTTCTTTAAAAAAGTAGATGATCAATTGATTGAGGAGGTAGACGCTATAATTTAAAGACTTTCAAGGTAGCCTTTGATATCATCTCTAGATATGCTGAGGTCATCTATCTCATCGCTGAAATAGTACCACCAAAATCCAGCCCCCAATAACAACGCAAAAACAATACTTCCTATCAAGCTGTCAGCTTTTCCCAAGAAGACCTCTTTACTTAGAAACAATATGAAGGGAAACATAGCAGCATAAAGAAAGCGAATTGATTTGGTCCGTGTGAACTTGATCATAATACCAGAATAAAGGTATTGTAGTTTGGTGCGGATAAACGTAATTGGGTCTACTTCTTTGAAAGATTCAAAATTTGCATTGGCTGCATTTTCTTTTAGTGCAGATTGCATACTTATTCTATAAATAAATAGAAGAACAACCAAAACAAGGAGACTTACGCCGAGTACAGGGGTAAAGCCAAATTTAATAAAGTGGACTGCGACGACTATTGTATATAGAACCAATAAGAAAAGGGTAGTCGTGTTACTCTTTCCAGAATGATTATCTCCTTTTAGTAAATTTAAAAGATGATCCGCTTTTGCATTTATAAATTCAAACTTCTTATCCATACCTTTTGTAGTAATAGTAAATATAACAAAGCTTCTAGAATAAGCCGAAGCTGCTTACACTTTTTAAAATCTCGGGAATAAAGTTCAATCAGTTTTGGGCAAAAAAAAAGAGCGATAAATTTTATCGCTCTTCAATCGTATTTTAATGATTCTTAGTTTTCTTCACTTATTCCTTGAACTAACAAGGATACTTCATTATTTAAAACTTCAATGAAGCCTTTCTGAATTTGGTAAGTTACTCTTTGTCCAGCAGCATCAATGATTCTTATTTCACCTTGACCTAGTGCTGAAACAATGGGTGCGTGACCATCAAGAACTTCAAATTGACCGTTCTTGCCTGGAACTTTAACGGATTTAATACTTCCGCCAAAGATTTCTTTTTCTGGTGTTAATACACTGAGATTCATTCTTAATTCTGTTCAGCTTCCTCAATTAATTTCTTACCCTTGGCGATTGCTTCGTCGATGTTTCCTACAAGGTTAAATGCTGCTTCTGGATATTGATCAACCTCTCCATCCATGATCATATTAAAACCTCTGATCGTTTCTTCAATCGGTACAAGTACCCCAGCCAATCCAGTAAATTGCTCTGCTACGTGGAATGGTTGAGATAAAAATCTTTGCACTCTTCTTGCTCTACTTACAATCAATTTATCTTCCTCAGAAAGCTCTTCAAGACCTAGAATCGCAATGATATCTTGCAATTCTTTATATCGTTGAAGGATGTTGATAACCTTCTGTGCAGTGTCATAATGCTCATCTCCGATAATCGCCGGATCCAAAATTCTTGAAGTAGAATCTAGAGGATCAATGGCTGGATAAATACCCAATGATGCTAATTTTCTGCTCAATACCGTTGTCGCATCCAAGTGGGCAAAGGTTGTTGCAGGTGCTGGATCTGTTAAATCATCCGCCGGTACATATACCGCTTGTACAGAAGTAATCGAACCTCTTTTCGTTGAGGTAATTCTTTCCTGCATCACACCCATCTCTGAAGCCAAGGTTGGTTGATATCCTACCGCTGAAGGCATCCTTCCTAGCAGGGCAGATACTTCTGATCCCGCTTGAGTAAATCTAAAGATGTTATCAATAAAGAAAAGAATGTCCTTTCCTCCATTAGGATCACTAAGATCTCCATCTCTATAATATTCAGCCATGGTCAATCCAGAAAGAGCAACTCTTGCTCTCGCCCCTGGTGGTTCGTTCATCTGACCGAATACCAGAGTCGCCTTTGAATCTTCTAAAGCTTTTTTATCAATTTTAGATAAATCCCATCCACCAGCTTCCATGGAATGTACGAATTCTTCACCATACTTAATTACGTCTGATTCTAAGAATTCTCTAAGTAAATCATTCCCTTCTCTCGTTCTTTCACCCACACCAGCAAATACAGAAATACCTTCATAGGCTTTGGCAATATTATTTACCAACTCCATAATAAGTACTGTTTTCCCTACTCCTGCTCCTCCAAATAATCCGATCTTTCCACCCTTAGAGTATGGCTCAACTAAATCAATTACCTTGATTCCAGTGAATAATACCTCTGATTCTGTTGATAGTTGATCGTAGGTCGGAGGATCTCTGTGAATTGGATACGCATCGTCCCCAATAGGCACTGGTCCGATACCATCAATTGCTTCACCAATTACATTAAATAGTCTTCCTTTTATTTGTGCACCGATGGGCATTGAAATTGGTTTTCCACGATCTGTCACTTCCATGCCTCGTGTAAGACCTTCCGTTGAATCCATAGATACAGCTCTAACCGTGTCTTCTCCTAAATGCTGTTGCACTTCGAAAACTAGAAGATCACCGTTTTCTTTTTTCATTTCAAGGGCGTTATAAATCTCAGGTAGATCGCTGCCTTCACGAGCAAAACTGATATCTATTACTGGGCCAATTACTTGTTTGATTTCACCTACGTTCGCCATAAGTTGTGGTTATTTTAGAGATTTGTTTGTTTAAATCGCTGCAAAGATAATTTTTCCTACCTATTATCATTAGGATAAATATGTGTTTTACGTAGATTACTTTTCTTTTGTTTTTTTAGAGGGAGTTGAAAATTAAATTCGCTTTCGCAAATGGATACCTCCTAAGTTTTTGCCTGATTCTAACTTATGAAAAACAAAATATGGAAGTGGTAAAAAATCTACACCATATTTATCGCAGCTTTTGTGTCCTAGCTTCCTAATTTTATAATTATATTTCGAGTAATTATTATACGTTCGTACAGCGTCGAGGGAAAAACAATGAAAGCCTACCACAACTTATTAAAGCACATTCTAGAAAATGGCAATGCCAAAAGTGATCGTACGGGTACAGGTACCCTGAGTTGCTTTGGATACCAAATGCGTTTTGATTTGCAGAAAGGCTTTCCGATGCTCACCACCAAGAAATTGCACTTAAAGTCCATCGTTTATGAACTGCTTTGGTTTTTAAACGGGGATACCAACGTAAAATATTTGCAAGAGCATGGCGTGAGAATCTGGAATGAATGGGCAGATGAAAACGGCGACCTCGGACCTGTTTACGGAAAACAATGGAGATCATGGCCTACTCCGAGAGGGGAGTCCATTGATCAGATCAGTAACATCATCCATACCATAAAAACCAATCCTGATTCTCGACGTATGATCGTGAATGCATGGAATGTAGGTCAATTGCAAGAAATGGCTCTTACGCCCTGCCATTGTCTTTTTCAATTTTATGTCGCTGACGGCAAGTTATCCTGCCAGCTTTATCAAAGATCAGCAGATACATTTTTAGGAGTACCCTTTAATATTGCCTCATATGCATTGTTGACACTCATGGTTGCGCAAGTTTGCGGATTACAGCCAGGAGAATTTGTCCATAGCTTTGGGGACGTACATTTATATAATAATCACTTAGAACAAGCTGAATTGCAGCTAACACGGGAGCCTAGACCTCTTCCGACCATGAAAATTAACCCAAAAGTGGACGATATTTTCTCCTTCAAGTTTGAAGATTTCGAACTCTTGGATTACAATCCTTATCCACACATTAAGGCAGCAGTCTCTGTTTAATTATTTAGATTTAATCTAAATAATATTCGGTACCATATAATTATTGTTAATAATGGGTGGGAAGTTTAAATTTGCCGAAAATTCAAGGGTTTTAACAATTTGTTAAGGTCTTTTGATAACCAAAAATTTAATTCGCAGATGATGCATCATCCGTATTTTAAGAATATATCTTTTCTGTTTGCTTTCCTTTTTCCACTTCTAATGATGGGAGAGCCTACATCAGATGCCGGTAAGGCCCTTTTCAAGAATAATTGTGCACAATGTCACGCCAAGAATATGAAAGCTCGGTTGACTGGTCCTGCTCTAGGAGGAACAGAAGAACGATGGGCTGACTATCCTCAGGAGGATTTGTACAATTGGATTCGAAATTCGCAAGCGATGATCGCAGCTGGGCATCCGAGAGCCACTCAATTGTGGAATGAGTACAAGCCTACAATCATGAATTCCTTTAGTCTTACGGATGAAGAAATTGCTTCTGTTTTACTATATGTGAATTGCATGTATGATGGATCTTGTGTAGGAACAGTAGGCGGCGCTGCCGTCGCAGCAGCCGATGGACCTGCAGAAAAAGGTCTTGGCACATGGGTTTATTATCTGTTGGCAGCCTTATTGGGAGCATTAGCTTTATTCTTGGCTAGAATCATTACCAATCTTAATAAAATAGCCGCGGCTAAAGAAGGAACATTTGTTGAAGCCAAAACCTTAACACAGATTCTTACCTCAAAGGGAGTTATTAGTTTCTTGATTTTTGCAGGAGTAATTTTAGGAGGCTACACAACCGTAAATAACGCCATTGACCTAGGAAGACAACAAGGCTACGCGCCGACTCAACCCATAGAATTTTCACATGAGATTCATGCGGGAATCAATAAAATTGACTGTCAATATTGCCACGACGGAGCAAGAAGATCTAAACACGCAGTTATTCCTCCGACAAGCACATGTATGAATTGCCACAGAGCAATTACCGTTGGAACGACACATGGTACTGCAGAGATTACTAAAATATTTGCGTCAGCGGGATTCGATCCTAATACCAATAAATACATTGAAAATATTGAAGAAGTGGACCCAGACACCATAAAGGCTATTTATGAAAAGTGGATTGGTGATGCTTATCTGGCGACCTCTGGATTAGACGAATTGGATAAAGAGGGAGAAAATGTTGTTAAGGAACAATGGTCGGACATTGTAAGTTCTTTGACCAACGAGCAGAAGAAAACAGTATATGGTCCAATCGAATGGACAAGAATTCATAACCTACCGGATCACGTTTATTTCAATCACGCACAGCATGTAACCATCGGTAAAGTAGAATGCCAAACTTGTCATGGTGCCGTCGAGGAAATGGAAGTTGTTGAACAATATGCGCCACTTTCCATGGGATGGTGTATTAACTGTCACAGAGAAACAGAGGTTCAATTTGCTGGAAATGAATACTACCAATCTTATGCTAAGTACCATGAAGAACTAAGCAGTGGAGAAAAAGAGAAGATTACCGTTGAAAACATCGGAGGACTGGAGTGTCAAAAATGCCATTATTAATTATAAGATACATTTTCAAAATTGATAACAATTGTCAATGAAAAACAATAATATTTGGATCGGTGGGAAGGATTTAGTGAAGGACGAAAAGTTCATGGAGGAAACTCAAAATGAATTTAACGGTTTGACCATAGAGAAGGCCCAAAAAGCGGCTGAATCTGTGCAATCCAACAGAAGAGATTTCCTAAAATATCTTGGTTTTGGTCTTGGTGCTGCAACCGTAGCTGCAGGCTGCGAAATTCCAGTGACAAGAGCCTTGCCGTATGTAGTAAAACCTGACTCCATAGTTCCTGGAGTAGCAACTTATTACGCTAGTTCATTTGTAGAAGGTGGAGATTTTTGTTCTATTCTTGTGAAGACAAGAGAGGGTAGACCGATTAAGATTGAAGGTAACTCTAGTTGCAACATGACTAAGGGAGGAACTTCTGCAAGAGCACAAGCAAGTGTACTTTCCTTGTATGATACGAATCGATTCAAGAATCCAGTTTTAGAAGGAGATGCCGTAGATTGGAAGACAATCGATGAGGTAATAAAATCAAAATTAGGCTCTGCCAAAGGCATCCGATTTGTGACTCATACCATGCTAAGTCCAACGGATAAAAAAGCCGTAGCAAGACTACAAGCCAAATACCCAAACACGAAAGTTGTTACTTACGATCCAGTTTCTGCAGCCTCAATTCTAGAAGCGAATGAAATGAATTTCGGTCAAAAAGTAATTCCTAACTATAGATTTGATAAAGCGGATTTAATTGTCAGCTTTGATGCAGACTTTTTAGGAACTTGGATCTCTCCAATAGAGTATGCGCATCAATACTCGAAAAAAAGAAAGATAAACGCTAAGAATCCGAAAATGTCTCGTCACATACAGGTGGAGAGTCATATGTCTATGACTGGTTCGAATGCAGATAATAGAATACTTGTAAAGCCTTCTGAACAAGGGGCTGCCATCGCATATCTAGCATCTAAAATTATTGGAGGAAATGGGCCAAGTTTTTCTAATGACAAAGCAAAAGCAGCCTTAAATAAAGTAGCGAATCAATTAAGCGCTAATAGAGGAAACTCACTTATCATTTCTAGTTCCAACAATGTTTCTGAGCAGATTTTAGTAAATGCTTTAAACAATGCGCTTGGCAACATCGGAAGTACCGTTGATTTTGCTGGAGCTTCCCTACAGAGACAAGGAAACGAAAGAGAATTGAGTTCATTGATCGATGAGTTAAAAGGCGGATTAGTAGATGTAGTTATTTATAATAATTGTAATCCATACTTTGAATATGCCAAAGGTGCGATGTTGAAAGATGCAGCGGCAGGTGCTTTCAAAATAGCTTTGGCTTTCGGCCCAAGTGAAACAACAGCGACTGTAAATGCAATCGCACCGATTCACCACTGCCTAGAGAGCTGGGGAGATGCAGAACCGAAAAGAGGTCATATAGGAATGATCCAACCGGCCATAGCACCGTTATTCAATTCAAGACAAATGGGACTATCTCTGCTTACTTGGGCAGGAGCAAGTCCGGGTGGCGATCAGCCATATCTTACCTTCTTAAAAGATAGTTGGAAATCAGGCGCTTTCGCAAATCAAACTTCATTTGTAGGATTCTCTGGATTCTGGCAAAAGATTTTAAGTGATGGTGTATATAATGGATATGGTGGTGAGTCAGCTCCAAGTTTTAATGGAACGATAGGCTCAGCTATTAGCAGAGTGACTAAACCTACAAATGCTGAAGTTGAAATCTCATTCTATGAAAAGGTCAGCATCGGAAATGGAATATATTCTAATAATCCATGGCTACAAGAAATGCCGGATCCAGTAGACAGAACAACTTGGGGTAATTACCTGGCTGTGCCTGTAGGATTCAACGGCGTCAATCGATTCGTAGGGATGAATGATTTGAAGGATGGTGATTTGGTTGAGCTAACGATTGGAGAAAAGAAAGTAACAGTGCCGGTTATCCAGCAATTTGGACAGATGCAGGGAACGGTAGCATTAGCCTTAGGATATGGTCGAGATTTATCTGGGATGTGCGCCAATGGAATTGGCGTAAATGTTAATGATTGTTCAATCGTTGAAAACGGCTTAACTCAATATAGAAATGATAAAGTTTCTGTTTCAAGAAAAGTAGGAACAGAGAAATATTTTAGCTGTGTTCAATATCACAATACATTTGGGGTAACCGGTAAAAATGATAAAGGTGAAACTATTAATGCAGATGAAGAAGCATTAGGTATGGCTTATGGAGCATCTGGTTATCAAGGAGCTTTGGTAGATCGATCTGTGGTTTATACAACCAACATTAAAGATCTAGATGAGACTATGGATATGGTTCATCACAAAAGAAAAGAGGCACAGCATTTAAACGAACAAACCTTGTATCCGTTTGATGAATATTCTGCAGACTTGTATAGTCAAGGACATCACTGGGGTATGCATGTTGACATTCAGTCATGTACTGGTTGCAATGCCTGTACAGTGGCTTGCATGGCAGAAAACAATGTTCCAGTCGTAGGTAAAAAGGAGGTAAGTAGACACCATGAAATGACATGGTTAAGGATTGATAGATACTTTTACGGAGACTTAGAAAATCCGAATACAGTTTATCAACCGATGATGTGTCAACACTGTGACAACGCACCATGTGAAAATGTATGCCCAGTAAGTGCTACCAATCACAGTTCGGAAGGCTTAAATCAAATGGCATACAACCGATGCGTTGGAACAAGATACTGTGCGAATAACTGTCCTTACAAGGTTAGAAGATTTAACTGGTATGATTATAATACAGCAGACATATTCCCTGCCAATCAGGTGCCTATTAATGGGGAGGATATTGCTCATGGAGCAGACAACTTAACTAGGATGGTTTTAAATCCAGATGTTACTGTAAGATCAAGAGGAGTAATTGAAAAGTGTAGCTTCTGTGTACAAAGACTTCAAGAAGGAAAATTAGCAGCCAAAACTGAAGGTAGAAGATTGATTGATACGGATGTAAGAACGGCATGTCAGACAGCCTGTCCTACTGGCGCAATTACCTTCGGTGATTTGAATAATAAAAAAGGTGATTTAGTTAAAAAGCTAGAGTCACCATTGAATTTTATAGCGTTAGAAGAGGTAAATGTCAAGTCCTCGGTTAACTATACTATTAAAGTTAATAACAGAGATACGTCTTTAGACGCTTAAAAAAATTAATCAAGAAAAAGTTACGTGAATGAGTTCATACACTAGCCCAATAAGAGAGCCTTTAGTAACTGGTCATAAGACCTATCATCAGATTACAGAAGACCTTGTATCACCAACAGAAAAAGCACCAAATGCTGCTTGGATTATTGGTTTCATAATTTCAGTATCACTACTTGCCTTTGGCCTGTTTTGTATTGCATGGACCATTTGGATGGGGATCGGATCCTGGAATCTTAACCGTACCATTGGTTGGGGATGGGATATCACCAATTTCGTATGGTGGATTGGAATTGGTCATGCAGGAACCTTAATTTCTGCCATCTTACTTTTGTTCAGGCAGAAGTGGAGAACGGGAGTAAACAGGGCCGCGGAAGCAATGACGATATTTGCAGTATTATGCGCTGCGCTATTCCCAGGAATTCACGTAGGACGTGCATGGGTTGTATTTTATTTCTTCCCATATCCGAATACAAGAGGACCACTTTGGCCTAACTTTAATTCACCGCTACTTTGGGATTTATTTGCGATCTCAACTTATTTCACAGTTTCCCTATTGTTCTGGTACACAGGACTAGTTCCTGATTTTGCGACCGTAAGAGATAGAGCAAAAGGATTAAGAAGAAAAATATATAATTTCTTGTCTTTTGGATGGACAGGATCTGCAAAGCACTGGCAGAGATGGGAATCAATTTCACTGGTATTGGCAGGTATTGCTACACCATTGGTACTTTCAGTACACACGATTGTATCCTTTGATTTCGCCACCTCTGTAATACCTGGATGGCATACGACGATCTTTCCTCCTTATTTTGTAGCAGGAGCGATTTTCTCTGGTTTTGCCATGGTATTAACCCTTATGATTATCACACGGAAGATTTTAAATCTCAAAGATTATATTACTGTAGCTCACATTGAGTCTATGAACAAGGTAATTCTTGTGACTGGTACGATTGTAGGTGTGGCATATTTAACCGAGTTGTTTATTGCCTGGTATTCAGGTTATGTATATGAGCAATTTGCTTTTTTTAATAGAGCATTAGGACCATACTGGTGGGCATATTTTGGAATGATGTTTTGCAATGTTATTTCTCCACAGATTTTTTGGTTTAAGAAATTTAGAAGAAACATTGCATTGACATTTTTCATTTCAATTGTAATCAATATTGGGATGTGGTTTGAGCGATTTGTAATTATTGCAACCACCTTAGCAAGAGATTATTTACCATCAAGTTGGTCATACTATACTCCAACTTGGGTAGAGATTGGGATATTTACCGGAACGATTGGCTTGTTCTTTACACTGTACTTGCTATTTACAAGAGTCGCTCCCGTAGTAGCTATTGCAGAAATAAAGCATATTCTAAAGTCGTCAGGAGACCAGTACACTGGACCTAATGCAATTCACCATCACGATGATCACGGTACGTCACATGATGATCATAAGTATGATCACCTTGGTGTAAGTCACAAAGAAGAAAGTAGTGCTGCTGCGACAAAGCCTTTGATGACCGTTGTCAAGGATGATTTGAAGAAAATAGAAGGAATAGGACCTAAAATTTCAGAAATATTAAATGCTGCTGGAATTATAAGTTTTGAAGAATTATCAAATACACCGGTTGAAACCTTACAAAGTATATTAGACAACGCCGAAGGAAATTTCGGAGGAAATAACCCTGAATCCTGGGCTGTACAAGCCAGACTTGCATTTGAGGGACGATGGGATGAATTGAAGAATCTGCAAGATCGATTAGACGGAGGTAAATATTAATTGAAAGAATCCATAAGATTATGGCAAATCATAAAGACATAGTATACGGGCTGTACAACGACGAAGAAGAGTTGTTGAGAGCTGTTAAAGTAGCAGGAGATAAACACATGGAAATTATGGATGTGTATTCTCCATTTCCGGTCCACGGATTAGATCCCTTACTTGGTTTATCTGAATCAAGATTACATATAGGTGGATTTGTCTATGGTATGATAGGAACCTTGACTGCATTTTTAGGAATGTCGTGGATGCTCGCAAAAGACTGGCCAATAATCTTTGGAGGTAAGCCGCACTGGGCTGTACCAGCCTTTATTCCGATCACTTTTGAGTTGACAGTTCTATTTGCTTCCATTGGAATGGTTGTAACATTTTATATTATTAATGGATTGGGGCCTGGAGTAGTTAACCCTACCATTGATCTTAGAATTACTGATGATAAGTTTTGTATTGCTTTTGATACCGCAAGTACAGATAAGGTTAGCGCTGAATCATTCTTGAAATCAACTGGAGCATTTGAAGTCAATTCAAAAACGATTTAAAATGAGATTGAAAAATTTACATAAACTATTTTGCCTTGTTATTATGGTAATTGTCTTGAATTCATGCAGTCAAACAAGCAAGGAATCTACTGGTAGCGAGTATATGCCTGATATGGCGCATTCAATCGCTTATGAGGCCAATTATTACAATTATTACTACAATAATACTTGGGGCACGGAAGAAGAATACTATAAATATGCCACACCCAAAAAACCAGTGGTGGGAACTGTGCCGAGAGGTTCATCAGACAATGTAAGTATTCCTAAAGCAGTGAGTGTTGCTGAATATCCTTACGCAGACACAGAAGAAGGTCGCACAAGAGCTATGAACGAGTTGGTAAACAACCCTCTTGATATTACGGAAATTGGGTTAGCTCAAGGAAAAGAACTTTATGGTGTCTACTGTGGAATTTGTCATGGCGACAAAGGAGATGGCGGTGGATATCTCGTAAGAGACGATGGCGGTGTTTATCCAGTTCAACCTGCCAACTTTTTAACGGATGAATTTGTTAGTGCTTCAAATGGAAGGTATTACCATTCTATTATTTATGGTAGAAACTTAATGGGTAACTATAGAGGTAAATTGAATTATGAAGAAAGATGGCAGGTGATTCACTACATCAGAAGTCTTCAAGCAAAAGATAAAGATTTGGCATATAACCAATTGGAAAACACGCTAAATAATATTGATAGACCTGCCGGTGGGATTAATAGTTTTATGATTGGAATGTTTGAAGAAGAGGAAGGAAATGGAGCTGGTGATAATGAAGGCAATGAAGTTGGAGCTGTAGGACAATCTCAGGACAATGGAGCTGAAGACCCAGCACAAGTTCCAGTGGTAAAGGATGCTGGAGATACCAAGAAATTGGAAGATATGGAAGAAGAGGAGCAAGAGGACAATCAAAAAGATCACTAATTAGAAAGCATTTTAAAAGAACGATAAATGACTAATTTTGAATTTTCAGGAAGACAGCGCACACTACTCTTTTCAGGGATAGCTTTAGGTGTGATCTGTATGGCCTATACCTGGTTTGTCGCAGACGATGCGCTGCACAGCAGGTTTTGGTCTAACTTTCTTCACAATTCTGTATTCTTCACGGGGATCGCTTTAATGGCTGGATTTTTTCTCTCAGCAAGTATTACTGCATGGGCAGGCTGGTACGTAGTTTTCAAAAGAGTATGGGAGGCCTTTGGATTATTTTTAATTATAGGTCTTATACTTATGGTAATAATCGCCATTGGTAACTATGGTCATTTCCACCATTTATATCACTGGACAGATGAATCTATTTTAGTGCCAGGAGTAGAGGGCTATGATAAAATTCTTGCCGGTAAAAAAGGCTTTCTAAATAAAAACTGGTACCTCGGTGGAACAGTAGTGTTTGTTGGATTATGGTGGTTTATCATGTCGAGATTAAGAGCACTTTCTATCAAAGAAGACCAAGGGAACGATGACAACTTTTCTAGTCATAGAAAAATGAGAATTTGGGCAGCAGCTTATTTACCTATTGCTGGATTTACTTCTGCGGCTATGGTGTGGTTGTGGATCATGTCCGTTGACTCACATTGGTACAGTACCTTATTTGCCTGGTACACGGGAGCTAGTTGGTTTGTTTCCATGCTCGCCCTCACAATACTTACAATCATGTATTTGAAAATGAGAGGCTACTTTGCCTCTGTCAGTACAGAGCATATTCATGATTTAGGGAAATTACTATTTGCCTTTTCTATATTCTGGACCTATTTATGGTTTTCACAATACATGTTAATCTGGTATGCCAATGTAGGAGAAGAGACCATATATTTTAGAGAAAGATTGGACAATTATAAATTTCTATTCTATGCCAATTTGGTCATAAACTTTGCATTGCCATTCTTGGTACTTATGAGAAATGATACCAAGAGAAAATGGGGATCGTTAAGTTTTGTAGCCATCATGGTATTTTTTGGTCACTGGCTAGATTTCTTTTTAATGCTAAAGCCAGGAATTCTGCATACAGCACATGAAGCAATGGCTCATGGCGGTGGAGATCATGATCATGGTGCAGCACATGCCGTAGGTGGATTTGCTGGGCCAGGATTTTTAGAAATTGGAACCATGATTGGATTTTTATGCATGTTTTTATTCTTTGCATATTCTGCAATGTCTAGAACGCGATTGGAACCGCTGCATGATCCATATTTAGAAGAGAGTTTACACCATCACGTTTAACAAAGAAAGAATAAGATTAAGATATGACAGCTTTGATAATTTTAATGATCGTCGTTTTTCTCATTGTAATAGCAATACAAGTAGGGAAGGTTAACGAATTAGCTGGGAGAATACGAGGAGAAGAAGAAACCTTCTACCAAGGAAATGATAGAACCGGTTTATGGCTATTTATTTTCATGATCCTATTTTTGGTCGGATGCGTAGCCTCTGCTTGGTACTATAAAGACGTAATGCTTGGCTATGGTCCTTTAAAGGCAGCCTCGGCGCATGGCGACAGCTTAGATTCATTATTCAATGTGACTTTGTTTTTTACTGGAATCGTATTTATTGTAACGCAATATCTGCTTTTTTGGTTTTCATATAAGTACAGAGCACAGAAGGGAAGAAAAGCTTACTTCTTTCCACACAACACAAACTTGGAAATAATTTGGACAGTAATTCCTGCAATAGTTATGACCTACCTCGTTGTGAAAGGACTCGTAGTTTGGAACACAGTTATGCCAGATGTTGATCCTAATGCAACGGACTATATGGAAATCGAAGCAACAGGTTATCAATTTGCATGGGATATTAGATATCCGGGAGCGGATGGCAAATTAGGAACAAGAAATTTCACAGAGATTAATCCTGCATCTAATCCACTAGGTCAAGTTTGGACAGATGTAAAGAATCATGATGATTTTATTCCGTCAGAAATAGTTTTGCCGAAAGGCCAGAAAGTAAGAGTTAGAATTACAGCGAAAGACGTTCTACACAATTTTTATCTACCGCACTTTAGAGTAAAAATGGATGCCATACCTGGCCTTCCAACTTACTTTATTTTTACTCCGATAAAAACAACAGAAGAATTCAGACAAGAATTGCGGAAATATCCAGAATGGCAGCAACCCTATGATCCAACGGAGCCTGATGGGCTAAAAAGATGGGAAGATTTTAATTATGAGTTGGCATGTGCAGAGTTGTGTGGTGAAGGCCACTATAGTATGAAGAAGCTTGTGAAAATAGTGGAGCAGGATGAATATGACGCCTGGTTAGCAGAACAAAATTCATATTACCTTGCTAATATCAGAGAATCAGATGCCGATCCATTTAAAGGGCAACTTTTGGATGTTGATGTCAGATCTAGAAATCAGGAGCTTACTTCAGCGTTTGAAGACGCGGATGAAGGAGGTATCATACAGTTAAAAAATGTCTTCTTCAATACAGGTTCAGCGACTTTAAAGGATGATTCAAGATTTGAGCTTTCGAAAGTTGCAGAATTGATGAACAAATATGCCTCTATGAAGATTGAAGTAGGAGGACATACCGACAGTCAAGGTGATGATAATGCGAATATGTCTCTATCCGTCTCTAGAGCTCAATCAGTATTGGATTATTTAGTTGCAAACGGAGTTAGTGTGGAAAGACTAGTTTCAAAGGGTTATGGTGAATTGAATCCTGCAGCTGACAATGAAACACCAGAAGGAAGAAAGCAAAATAGACGGACCGAACTTAAAATTCTATCTAAGTAGGACTTAAAAATTAATCTAATGGCCGAAGTAAAGACAAAAATACACGAAGAAGATATCCTCATTGAGAGAGATGGATTTGATGATCATTTTCACGATCATCACCATGGTGATAAATACCAGTCTGGTTTTGTAAGCCACTACATCTTCAGTATGGACCACAAGATGATTGCTCGCCAATTCCTGATTACAGGAATATTTTGGGCATTTATTGGAGCTGCTATGTCCATCATTTTTAGATTGCAATTAGGATTTCCAGAATCAGACTTTCAATGGTTAAAGCCTCTTCTAGGAAAATGGATTGTGGTTGAAAATGGGGTAGGAACCTTGGCTCCAGAATTCTATTATGCATTGGTGACGATGCATGGTACCATCCTAGTTTTCTTTGTACTTACTGCAGGCTTAAGTGGAACCTTTAGTAATCTATTGATACCGCTTCAGTTAGGGGCAAGAGATATGGCTTCACCATTTTTGAATATGTTGTCATATTGGTTTTTCTTTCTTGCTGGTGTCATTATGTTTTATTCACTATTTATCAGTACAGGGCCTTTTTCAGGAGGGTGGACGGCCTATCCTCCGCTGAGTGCATTGCCACAAGCTTCCACAGGATCAGGAACTGGTATGACCTTATGGATTGTAAGTTTGGTGCTCTTCGTAGTATCGGTCTTACTCGGAGGGATTAACTATGTGACAACTGTATTGAATCTAAGAACAAAAGGAATGACGCTGTTCAGAATGCCATTAACAATATGGGCTTTCTTTGTAACTGCGATATTAGGAATACTATCATTCCCAGTTTTAGCTTCTGGCTTTTTTATGTTGACCTTTGACAGAGCTTTAGGAACTTCATTTTTCTTGAGTGAAATTTTTATTCAAGGACAGCCTTTGGAAAGAATTGGAGGTAGCCCAGTCTTATATCAACACCTTTTTTGGTTCTTGGGTCACCCAGAAGTTTATATAATTATTTTACCGGCCATGGGTCTTGTATCTGAAGTTCTTTCAGTGCATGCAAGAAAACCGATTTTCGGTTATATGGCGATGGTATATTCAATAATGGCTATTGGGTTTTTAGCATTTATTGTTTGGGCACACCACATGTTTATGTCTGGAGTTAATCCATTTATCTCAAACTTTTTCGTGGTATTCACCTTAATAATTGCGGTCCCATCAGCAGTCAAGGTATTTAATTGGATAACCACAATTTACGGTGGTAATCTCCGGCTCAATACACCGATGCTTTTTGCTATTGGTTTTGTCTCCATGTTTATTTCTGGTGGACTTACAGGAATTTTTCTAGGAAATTCTGCCATAGATATTCAATTGCACGATACCTATTTTGTTGTAGCTCACTTCCATATTGTAATGGGAATCGCGGCCTTCTTCGGGATGTTTGCAGGAATATATCATTGGTATCCGAGAATGTTTGGAAGATTTATGAATGAGACCTTAGGCAAGATACATTTCTGGGGAACCTTGATTGGCGCCTATGCTATTTTCTGGCCTATGCATTACATAGGTATGGCAGGAGTACCAAGAAGATATTACAGTTTTGATACGTTTGACGCATTTAAGCACTTTGGTGAAATGAATCAATTTATCACCATTGCAGCAATTATTGTATTTGCACTTCAAGTGCTATTCATTGTAAATTTCTTCTACAGTATATTTAAAGGAAAAGTACAGACGACAAGAAACCCTTGGGGAGCTAACACGCTTGAATGGTCTTCTCCTATCGGTGGCGTTCATGGTAACTGGGAGGGAAAAATTCCAACAGTACACAGATGGCCTTACGATTATAATAAAGACGATAGAGAATTTATTCCTCAATACATCCCAATGGAAGAAGGAGAGATTGCGGGTGAAGATGTACATGCTTAATGCAGAAGAATACGGAGAAATATAATTCTATGAGTAAGGTTGCTCCAGCAATACCAATCACTTTATGGAGTGAGGTGAAAGCATTGACCAAGTTTAAGCTTTCAATGATGGTATTGATGAGCTCTGTTTTCGGTTATTTGATTGTAGCAGGTACTCAGATGTCTGCCACTATTCTAGTGTTATTGACCGTCGGTGGTTTTTTAATTACTGCTGCCGCAAATACATTGAATCAAGTTTTAGAAAGAGATTATGATGCACTCATGGAGCGCACTAAAAATCGCCCTTTAGCTGCAAATAGAATGAAGGTGTCTGAGGCAGTATTGTTTGCAGGTATTTCGATGGTGGTAGGAATTGGATGTCTAGCGATGATCAATCCTTTAACTGCTTTTCTTGGTACTTTATCTTTGATACTTTACGCTTTTGTATATACTCCGTTAAAAAGATATTCAACCATCTCAGTTGCTGTTGGTGCAATTCCTGGTGCATTACCAGTTCTTATTGGAACGACTGCCTTTGAAGGGTCGCTATCGATTTTAGGGTTAACGCTTTTTGGGATTCAATTCCTTTGGCAATTTCCCCATTTTTGGGCTATTGGTTGGTTAAGTTTTGAGGATTATAAAAAAGCAGGATATAAATTATTACCAATCAATGAAGAGGGTAATATTGATGAAAATATAGGATTGTATTCAGGCATTTATGCCTTTCTATTAATTCCAGTGTGTCTTTTTGGAATGCTCGGAGACAATAGAATTGGATTAATGGCTTTTGGTTTTTCCACGGTCCTAAACCTAGCTTATTTTATTTTTTGTGTGAGATTACAAAAAAACAAGGATAGGAAAAGTGCAAGAGGACTCATGTTCAGTTCCTTTTTCTACCTACCGTTTATATTATTAATTTATTTGATTTTTTAAATGGGAGATATCGCTTTGAATAAGACATATGATTCTATAAGAAGAATACATCCGCAAGTCTTTGCTTTGTGGGTTTCTTTTGGCAGTATTTTCATGATGTTCATTGCTTTAACAAGTGCCTATATTGTTAAGCAAGCTTCAGGAAACTGGTTGGAATTTTTAATTCCAAATGAGTTTTATATCAGTACAGTGATAATTTTATTAAGTAGCTTAACGCTGCATGGTTCATATGTTTCCTTTAATAAAGAGAAGGAAGTTCCATATAAACTATTGTTGGTACTTTCTTTAATATTAGGAGCTGTCTTTTTAGTTATGCAGTTCCGTGGATGGTTTACATTGTTTGACAATGGAATTGATTTAAAAGGGAATACAAGTGGTTCATTTTTCTACTTAATTACCATTTTACATGCTGCGCATATTGTGGGAGGAATAGGTGCGATGATAGTTGCAGTTTTACATGCTTATACTTTAAAGTTTAAGCCAACAGAAAGAAGAAGAATTAGATTTTCGCTGGTACTACAGTATTGGCATTTCGTAGATATTCTGTGGATATTTTTATTCGCATTTTTACTATTTATTTAATTGAAAGCAGATTATGGCAGATACGCTAACACATGCTGAGACGCATCATGAAAGTGAAGAAGATCTTTGGGAAGGAGGGAAACAACCTTTTAAAGCTAGCTATGGGAAATTGATGATGTGGTACTTTCTACTATCGGATGCATTTACATTCGCTGGTTTCTTGATTGCCTATGGTACTTTAAGAATTGCCATGCCTTCATGGCCAGTTCCCGAAAGTGTTTTCGAAGGACTTCCTGGTCTATTTGGAATGGGAGAGAATGGGATAATTCATGGCAAGCCACTATTCTTTGTAACTTTTATGACTTTCGTTTTATTATTTAGCTCTTATACAATGGTAAGAGCGGTACAGGATGGACATAGAGAATATAAGAAAGGAGTTGTCTTTTGGATGTTCCTTACAATATTAGGTGGTTTAACATTTTTGGGCTGTCAGGCATGGGAGTGGAACACATTGATTGTGAAAGAAAATATGACCATTCTTCAGAACCCATTTGGAACTGCAACAGAAGCAGGAATCTATTTAAAAGATGGCAAACCTGCGGGTGAGACTTTTGAAATAGGTCATTCATATCTTTTACACAAGGTTGGACACGGTCATGGGTCAGATGATGGACATAGTGAAACTGGTGAAGGAGACGATGCTCATGCGGGTGGAGCTCATGATAGTCATGCATCACATTATGATAAACCCGGAGATTATGCAGATGCCGTCGTAACGGATGATGGATTTATTCTTCATAAGTTCCTAGTTACAGAAGGGGAGAACAAAGGAATGATAAAAACGGAATCACTTGGGCCTAAAGCTTTTGGGGCACTGTTTTTCTTTATTACTGGTTTCCATGGCTTTCACGTACTTTCAGGCGTTGCCTTTTTATTAATCATTATGATTAATGTAATGACCGGTTTATATGTGAAAAGAAGGAATGGATATGAGATGGTTGAAAAGATTGGCCTCTACTGGCACTTTGTAGACTTAGTCTGGGTATTCGTATTTCTTGTATTCTATTTGATTTAATAAACGCAAAAACAACATTTTCGTATGGGACATATGACACACGAAGAATCAGTTAAGAGTGCCACATTTTGGATCATTGTTTTAGCTATTATGACCATTTGTGAAGTAGTATTCGCACTTTTAGGTAAAGGATTTATAATTGAAGGTTTTCATTTGCCAGAATTGGTCATTGCAGGTGTAATGATTGTTATGAGTTTGATAAAAGCATATTTGATTGTGTATGAATTCATGCATATGAAATATGAAGTTCCTGGCATGGTGAAATCTGTACTTTTACCAACCCTACTATTAGTCTGGGCAGTGATTGCCTTTTTCTGGGAAGGAGCTGATTGGAATAAAAGACGTACCTTAATAGAAAATAAAAACAAGCAAACAATTCAACAGGTAATAACACCAACCCCAACTGGTGAGCTTACTAAAGAAATAGAACAATAGAGATTCCAACTAAACCAAACAAAACTTTAACTGTTACATATATATATGTAACAGTTTTTTTATAATGGAAAAATTATTCAAGTTTCTCGCGGTTTCTGCCATGTTGGTAATTTTTCCAGCCCTTTCTTGGTATTACTTGAATTCAGGCTTGGAATATAGAAGAACGGCAAGGTTAGCCATGGAACCGAAAACTGAATTGGCCAACCATTTAAATTCTGGTAAGATCTCTACAGACCTTGATGTGCTGACAACCTGCAAAGGGTCTACATGTCTTATCATCTCCAGAGAAGACGAAACAAATGATGCAACCATTGAAAAATTGTTTAAACAATTCCAACAATCTTATAATTTTCAATTGGTCTTATTAAATGGAAAGAATCTTCCAACCTTACCGTCCTTTGAAATTGACAATTTTATCGTGGCCAATGGTAAAACGACCCCCTCTCCAGACATTATACTTGTAGATACGGAGCTAATGGTGAGAAATGAATACGATTTTAGTGAAGATTCTATTCTTGAATTAGTGAGTCATATCGCCTTATTAGTTCCTAGGAAACCAGCAAGAGATATTAAGATTAAAAAACCTATTGAGTAATGAATGATTATAACGCCAAACCCGAGCTCGCTAAAAAATTAATCCCTTTGGCTTATATCATTTCGATTGTTGTGATTTCATTAATCGTTGGGATGGGATTTTTTAAAGTTGATTTTGGAATTGACTTCTCAGCACTTCCAGCATTTCATTCAGCGATGAATACAATCACATTTTTTCTCTTGCTCTTGGCGTTATACTTTATCAAGAGTGGAAATATGATTGCCCATAAGAATACGATGATTACGGCCATGGTAGTATCAGCAATGTTTTTGGTTTCATACGTATTATATCACATGACAACACCACCAACCCTCTATTGTAAACAAGGCACAATTCGAACGGTTTATTTCATTATTTTAAATACACATATTGTATTAGCGGGAATTGTATTTCCTTTTATCCTCATTTCCTTTATCAGAGGCATTAGCTATCAGATTGAAAAGCATAAAAAGTTGGTTCGATGGGTATATCCTATCTGGTTATATGTCGCTTTTACCGGACCAATCCTATACCTAATGTTGAGACCTTGTCGATAAAGCTATATATTTGAACTATGAAAACAGGTAAGATATTTTTCCTTTTATTCGCGATCATTATATTGATTCTTTCAACTGGTGATTTGTATGGCCAGTGTCCAATGTGCCGAATGGCGGCTGAAAGTAATCTAGCCCATGGAGGTTCTGTTGGGAAGGGTTTAAATAAAGGAATTCTATATATGTTATCTGTCCCTTATCTTTTAGTCATGACCGGCGGATATATTTGGTGGAGAAATAATAAAATGGTCCAAGAAGAGGAGAAGAAAAATAAGGAAGGGATTGACCTATAGAGCAATAAATGACTATGCATATCGGTTGAAAATATACACATCTAGGTCACATGCGAAATTCAATTTTACTATTACTTATCGTTTGTTTGTTTGCTTGTAAAAAGAATGAATTTAAGAGCTTCTATGAAAATGGAAACTTAAAGGAGAAATATACTTTTTCAGAAGATGAATCTATCAGAAATGGCATTTATGAACTTTACTCTGAGGATGGAAAAATCAATGAACGAGCCAACTACAATAAAGGTACCCTTGAAGGTCAACGAACAATTTTTTATTCCAATGGTAATCCGGAGATTATTGAGATGTATAAAAAAGACAATTTGGATGGTGAGTATAAAGTCTTTTTTGAAAATGGCCAAGTTCAAATCACTTCAGAATATGTCAATGGTATTTTAGAAGGTATCTTAAAAAAGTATGATGAAGAAGGCAATTTAATGGAAGAGGTTTCATTTAATAACAATGAAGAGAATGGTCCTTTCAAAGAATATTATTCCAATGGAAAGGTTCAATGGAGCGGAAATTATCTAAATGGTGACAATGAGTTTGGACTTTTGGAACAATTTGATGAGTCAGGCCAATTATTAAAAAAGATGATGTGTGATAGTATGGGTGTTTGCCAGACAATTTGGACCCCAGAAAAAGGGGATATTACACCAGCTAAAATTAAATTATCAAAATCTTGAGAAGCCTTTTCATTCTCTTTATAATGATCTCAAACAGCCTTTGCCTTTTTTCGCAGCTTGGCGGGATCAATATATTTGAGTTTCTAAACTCTCCCGGAAGTGCTAGATTGACAGCATTGGGCGGAAGCCTTATAATGATTGAAGATGGAGATGGCAGCCTAGTACATCAGAATCCAGCTTTAAGCAACTCATCGATGGACCAGAAAGTATCCTTTAATCACCAATTTCATTTGGCAGGTATACAAGAAGGAATGTTGAATTATGGTTTTCAATTAGACAGCCTAGATATACATATGCATGTAGGTTTGAAGTATGTAAGTTATGGCACTTTTATTCAAGCAGATGAAATAGGAAACCAAACAGGCGAATTTAAAGCAAATGAAGTAGCTCTATTTGCGGGAGCGTCAAAAAAAATCAATGAAAGAGTAAAGTTAGGTGCCAATGTTAAGCTACTAACCGCAAATTATGCTTCCGAAAATGGTTTTGGTATAGGAATTGACCTTGGAGCAAAATATAAGGTGCCTGGCAAGCAATGGGACTTAGGGATTGCCTTACAGAACGTTGGGATCGCTTTTGGACCACTGCACCAGTTTAACCGTAAATTGCCTTTAGATTTGAAAATAGGCTATGCGTTTCGATTAAAACACCTACCATTTAGATATAGTATTACAGGCCATCATCTTTACCAATGGAATATTAGATATACTGATCCTGCTTTGGATGATCAACCGGCTATTTTCGGAGAACCTGTGGAGGAAAATAAATTTAATGCAGAAGTCGATAATTTTTTTCGCCACTTCATATTTGCTGGCGAATTTCTTTTTGGGCGACGAGGCATGTTTAATATTAGATTTGGGTATAATCACCTGAGAAGGCAGGAATTAAAGGTGCTGAGTTTCACAAGCCTGGGTGGATTTTCTCTTGGATTTGGCATGCACATTAAGCGATTCCAGTTCGACTATGGTGTTGGATTTTATAACCTAGGAGGAGCAACTAATCATCTTGGTTTGAGGATCAACGTTGGAGATGATTGGAATAAATAAAAATTTTAGTATTTTACTAATTCAAATCGAAAACTCCCCCAATTTTCTGGTTTTTACCCGTTTAATGGAGTTTTTTTCCTATCAAGACAATTTTTTAATAACAATAAACAATAAGTATGAGTAGATCAGTACTTATCCTATTAATACTATTAGTATTATGGATAATATTCGGCGCTTGGTTATGTAAGACCAAACTAGTTGATAACAATTCAAATGCAGCCAATGGTCCTTGTGACGGTGAATGGTCTATAGAATATAAGGGTCAAAACTTTGATGCCGATGGTTTTATTAGCTTTCCAAAATCTGGAGATAAACATAAAGCTACTTCCGCGAGTATAAATTCTATGATAGACAAGACGGCTAATTATCTCAAAAAGAACAGCTCTGAAAAATTAACAATTTTAGGATATTTTGATGAAGATGAATCCTACGGGGACAAGGAATTGGTGTATCTAGGTTTAGCTAGAGCAAATGATGTGAAAAAAATGTTGACTAATAAGGGTGTTTCTGCGTCTCAATTAAATGTAAAGCCGATGCAATGGGAAACTAACTGTTTTAATGGCAATACACTTATACGTGGAGCTGAATTTAAGTTTGGAAAATAATCCATGCGAATTACAATTATTTACACTTCTTAACGAATAGAAATTTTTAACCAACTAAAACTTTAATTATGTGGTCTTTGTGGTTACCTCTAATATTTATGATAGGCGCAGCAATCCTTGGATACTTTCTTGGGAAATTCTGGTCCAAAAATTCTACTGCCACTGTGGCAAATGAATTAAACGATTATAAAAAAAGATATACCAACCTGAAATCTGATTATGATACGCAACTCGTTAAATATGATAATCTAGACTCAGAATTTTCAGCTTCTAAAAATGATTGGTCGGCACTATCCTCAGGATGGGATAATGAACGTTCCCAATGGTCCTCTCAGATGAGTGGTTGGAAAACAGAAAGATCAAGTTTTGCATCTAAACTGGAATCTCATCCTACGGAAGTTGAGGTCATCAAGGAAATTGAGGTGATCAAAGAGGTGGAAGTTATTAAGGAAGTGGAAGTGATCAAGGAAATTGAAGTTGAAAAGGTGATTGAGCAGCCAGTAGAGATCGTGAAGGAGATTGAAGTAATCAAAGAGGTAGAGAGAATAGTAGAAAAGCCAGTAGAGGTCATTAAAGAAGTTGAGGTGATCAAGGAAGTTTTGGTAGATAAGATCGTTGAAGTTATAAAAGAAGTAGAAGTAGAGAAGATTGTTGAGAAACCAGTTGAAGTTGAAAAGATAGTAGAAGTAGAAAAGATAGTTGAAGTTGAAAAAATAGTAGAAGTAGAAAAGATTGTAGAGAAGCCAATTGAAGTTGTAAAAGAAATTGAAATTGTCAATGAACTTATAAAGGAGGTTGAGGTAATCAAAGAAGTAGAAAAGATTGTAGAGAAACCTGTTGAAGTGATTAAGGAGATTGAAGTGGTTAAGGAGGTAGAGGTTATTAAAGAAGTGCCCGTTGAAGTAATTAAAGAAATTGAGGTGATCAAAGAAGTAGAAGTGATCAAGGAGGTAGAGGTCATTAAAGAGGTCCCGGTCGAAGTTATTAAGGAAATAGAAGTTACCAATGAGGTAGAAGTAATTAAAGAAGTGCCTGTTGAGGTAATCAAAGAGGTAGAGGTAATTAAAGAAGTACCTGTTGAGGTAATTAAAGAGGTAGAAGTAATTAAAGAAGTACCTGTTGAGGTAATTAAGGAAGTAGAGGTGATCAAGGAGGTAGAAAAGATTGTAGAGAAGCCTGTTGAAGTGATCAAAGAGGTAGAAAAGATTGTAGAAAAGCCTGTTGAAGTGATGGTAGAGGTAGTGAAAGAAATTGAAATAGTTAAAGAGGTGCCTGTAGAGGTCATCAAAGAGGTTGAGGTGATCAAAGAGGTTGAAGTGATAAAGGAAGTACCAGTAGAAGTTATTAAAGAGGTTGAGGTGATCAAAGAGGTTGAAGTAATAAAGGAAGTACCAGTAGAAGTTATTAAAGAGGTTGAGGTAATAAAGGAGATAGAAGTTATTAAAGAAGTTCCAGTTGAAATTATCAAGGAGGTTGAAGTTGTAAAAGGACTTGATATGGATATGTTACAAAAAATGATGCTTCAAGCGGAGACCGTAGAAGTTTCTAGATCAACTGGTAAAGTGGTAAGTGAAACCAGAGGAAAGGCAAAGGTGACAAGCAAAAAAGAGAATAAGGGCACAATTGCACCTAAAAAAGCTGCTACAAAAGCGACACCTACCAAATCAAAGAGTGTAGCGAAACCAAAAGCTATAGTGAAACCAAAAACTATAGTGAGACCAAAAACTATTGCGAAACCAAAGAGTCTAGATAAGAAAAAACTTAGTAAGTCTATTGGTACGAAAAAGGTAGCTGCAAAAACTACTCCCACCAAAGCAAAAAGCATTATAAAGAAGCCAATATCAAAAATTGTATCTAAGAAAGATGATTTGAAAAAAATTGAAGGTATTGGGCCAAAAATTGAAGGACTTTTGAATGCTGCAGGTATAAAAACTTGGAGAAGGTTATCTATTACTAAGGCAAGCGCAATTAAGAAAATTCTAGATAAGGCAGGTCCTAGATATCAAATGCATGACCCAGGGTCATGGCCTAAGCAAGCTGGCCTTGCCGCAAGTGGGAAATGGGATACATTAAAGAAACTGCAGGACAAATTAGACGGAGGTAAATAAATTAAATTATAAATCATTAAAACTTAAATAAGTGTTTTTTAGTAAACAAAGAGTAATTAGAAAAGACATTCCTGATAATGACAAGAATGGACTTGTGGACAGCATTAAGATGCAAAGGGATTTAACCATCAAAGCAGTTGAGCTTGATGTGAATATTAAACACCCTTACAGTGGAGATGTAAGTATTGAACTTCATGGACCGAATGGGAAGTCAGTGAATGTGTTTGGACCCACACGTAAGCCAGGTGAAAATGTTAAAGAACTATTTCATGGGGAAAAGTTTGACGTTTTCAATGGTATGAAAAGCAAAGGAGAATGGAAAATTAAAGTGATTGATTCTGGAGCTAGAGATAGTGGTCAATTGATGGATTGGACCTTAAGGTTTAAACTTGCCAATTCTAAAAAGTCAGAGATTTTTATTTCGGATGAAGAGGCTTTAACTAGTGTTCAATATTGCCACCAAGGGGATAATGTGAAAGAGATTTCTGCAAATGTTCATGTCGAACATGGTTTTGTCGGTGATTTGATTCTAGATTTAACTTCTCCTGGAGGTAAAACAGTAAACCTTCAATCAAAAATGGGTGGAGGGAATAAACAAATTAAAACTACTTACAAAACAGAGTTAAAAGATCTTGTCGGAGAAGCTGCAAAAGGTAAATGGTCGATGAAAATTAGTGACACCATGCCACGTGATGCAGGAAAGTTGGTAAGCTGGGGGTTAAATATAAAATCAGGTAAGCCAGCAGCACCTGCAAAGCCAGATGACCTTACAAAGATAGAAGGGGTGGGGCCTAAGATTGCTGAGATCTTAAATAACGGAGGAATTAAAACGTTCAGTGCGTTGGCTGCAAGCAATTCAAATGACCTAAAAAAGTTATTGGATGAAGCTGGTCCTAGATTCAAAATGCACGATCCAGGAAGTTGGCCAAGACAGTCAAAATTAGCAGCTGATGGAAAGTGGAAAGAACTCGAAAAACTGCAAGACGAATTAGACGGAGGTAAATAATTCGTAGTAGGAATTATCCTTATTTGTAAAAATTTGTTATTCAGTTAATAATGTATTAAGTTTTTCGCATATTTATTTTAAATTTGAGGTGAAATTCTTTGAACACACTAATTAATTGAAATGAAAAAAACGACAGCAAAGAAAAAAACAGCAGCTAAAAAGACTACTGCTAAGAAAGCTGCTCCCAAGAAAGCTGCAGCTAAAAAAGCTGCTCCTAAGAAAAGAGTAACAGCTAAAAAGACAACGGCTAAAAAAGCTGCTCCTAAGAAAAGAGCAACAGCTAAAAAGACGACGGCTAAAAAAGCTGCTCCTAAGAAAAGAGCAACAGCCAAAAAGACAACGGCTAGAAAAGCTGCTCCTAAGAAAAGAGCAACAGCTAAAAAGACAACGACTAGAAAAGCTGCTCCTAAGAAAAGAGCAACAGCACAAAAAAAAAAGTAAGTAAAGGCAAAGTAATAGGTACAAGGGTTTTAAGTCGAAAACCAATTGCCATGAAGATGGTGAAAGGTGAATTAAACCGATCTCAATTATTTGCTTCTCTTGCCAAGAAAACAAAGGTTTCTGTGCCAAAAGTTGAAGCAATTTATATTGAACTTGTTAAAACTAAGCTTACATCTAAGCAGTCATTAAAAACTGCCAATGTAACTCAGCAAGTACCTGTTAACAAAACCACCATTAAGAAAGTCGAGCTAATTAAAGAGGTTCCTGTTATTGTAGAGAAAATTGTAGTAAAGAATGTAATAAAGGAGGTGCCTGTTGAAGTTATCAAGACTGTCCAAGTGATTAAGGAAGTACCTATCGAAGTCCTTACAGAAGTTACTAGAGAAGTTAAAGTTCCGGTAATAAAGATAAAGGAGGTCGTAAAGAAGGTTCCAGTGATCAAGGAAAAAACTGTAGTTAAAAAGGTTCCTGTAATACAAAAAGTTGTTGATCAGAAAGCTATTAATCAATGGAAAGCTAAGCATGAAAAACTCGAAGTTGAAATAAAAGACTTAAAGACAAAACTTGCTGCTAAGCCGAAAACAGTTGAAGTAATTAAGGAAGTTCCTATCGAAATAATCAAAGAAGTTGAAGTTGTAAAGCAAATAGATTTTGCTTCTTTGGCTAAGATGATGAAGGGAATGAAACAAGTAGAAGTATCGAAAACAGTTGTTGGAGAAAAAACTACTAGAGGAACAGGAAAAGTTGTTGAAAGAAGAGAAGTTAAACCAGGGACTAGGTCCAAGGTTGAAACAAGCTCACGAAAATTAACAAGTACTACAAGTAATACAAAAGCTTCGAAGGATGATCTTACCAAAATTGAAGGGATCGGTCCTAAGATTCAAGAGCTAATGCATAAGGCAGGAATCTCTACTTTTAAGAAATTGTCGAATTCTAAGATTTCTGTTTTAAAAGATATATTAAGTAAAGCAGGTCCTAGGTTTACGATGCATGATCCAGGTTCTTGGCCAGAACAGTCTTCATTGGCTGCTGCAGGAAAATGGAAAAAGCTTGAAAAACTTCAGGATGAATTAGTAGGAGGCAAATGATGAAATTCGTAATAGGAGAGGGTCATTCAATTTAGGTTGAGTGGCCTTTTTTTATGCAAGCTTCCGAAATAATGAATTTCTTTCAGATCTTCTTTAAGATGGATCATTCATTTCACTGCTGAAATAAAACTTGATTTCTGGATGATTTTCTTGTGCAGATTGCAGCATCCATCTTGACTCAGCTAGAAATACCAGATTGCCTTCGATGTCCTTTGCAACATTACCTTTTCTTCTAGAAACAAATTCTTTCATATCTGCAGGAGTCTCTGCATCTATCCAACAAGCCCTGTGGATATTGAGTGGGTCATACAGACACTTGGCACCATATTCATGTTCTAGTCTGTATTGAATTACATCAAATTGAAGTGCTCCCACAGTACCTACAATCTTACGACCTGTATCCTCTTTAATAAAAAGCTGAGCAACTCCTTCTTCCATTAATTGCTTAATTCCTTTATTAAGCTGCTTGGTTTTCATCGGATCACCATTCTCAATGTATCTGAACTGTTCTGGAGAAAAGCGCGGAATGCCTTTGAAATGTAAATGCTCTCCTTCGGTTAATCCATCGCCAATTTTAAAGGTACCAGTATCGTACAATCCTACAATGTCACCAGGAAATGACTCTTCAACAATGGTCTTCTTAGATGCCATGAAGGCTGTGGGATTTGAAAATTTTATTTTCTTATTTTGACGCACATGAAGATAATTTGTGTTCCTTTTAAAGGTTCCACTACAGACTCTTAAAAAAGCAATCCGATCTCTATGTTTAGGATCCATATTGGCATGAATCTTAAATATGAATCCACTAAAATCAGTTTCTGTGGGTTCAACTCTGCGTTCTTCAGTTATTCTGGCAAGTGGTCCTGGAGCTATCTCTACAAAACAATCAAGCAATTCTTTAACACCGAAATTATTTACGGCACTCCCAAAAAATATAGGGTTTAACTGGCCATTAAGATAGGCCTCTCTATCGAAGCTTGGATAAACTTCTACAATCGTATTTACTTCTTCGCGCAACTCTGCGGCCAGGCGTTCACCTACTTTTTCCTCTAAGATAGGATCTGCCAAATCATCAATCTCAATGATGTCTTCGCTTGATTGTTTGCTATGCGGGGAGAATAAAACCAATTTTTTATCATACAAATTGTAAACTCCTTTAAAATCTTGCCCCATACCTATCGGCCAAGAAAGCGGAATGGCCTTCATTTTTAGTTTTTCTTCCACTTCATCTAAAAGATCAAATCCATCTTTCCCCTCTCTATCCATTTTATTAATGAAGACGATCATAGGTGTATCTCTGGTCTTACAGACACCTACGAGCTTTTCTGTCTGTTCCTCAACGCCTTTGGCGACGTCGATGACTACAATGGCACTATCAACCGCTGTGAGGGTTCTATAGGTGTCTTCGGCAAAATCTTTGTGACCGGGAGTATCAAGTATATTGATCTGCTTATCTCTGTAATTAAAGGCCATTACGGAGGTTGCTACAGAAATTCCACGCTGTTTTTCAATATCCATGAAATCCGAAGTCGCATGTTTTTTAATCTTATTCGATTTTACAGCTCCAGCCACCTGTATCGCTCCCCCAAAAAGTAGCAATTTTTCAGTAAGCGTTGTTTTACCAGCATCAGGATGGCTTATGATCCCAAATGTTTTTCTTCTCTGTATTTCTTGTAGTAAACTCATATATTAAGCGCACAAAAGTATAATAACTGCCCTCAATATCTGCAGATGAATAACCAAATTTTCATTTTTGGGGCCTCTGTTGTTAAAGAATTACATAATTTAGGACTAGGATGAGTAAGATCTATTTAATATTAACCCTAATCATCACCGCTTGCCCCCAAAGCATGGAAACCAATGAAATGAAAACCTTAGAAAAGTATTTGGAGGAAATACCACGATTTGAAAATGCGCGCATCAGTGAGCAGGAAAAATTCAGTTTTAAAGAATATAAAACCTTTTACGTTTATCCTGAAAATACGCCCCCAATAGGTCGAGCTATCTTTATGGTAAAAAAAGATCATGTGTTTCCTACCCATTTTAAGGAGTTTTTCCCAAATCTGATCAAAGAACTCCATGATTCTGGAGAATTAAAAGATTTGGGTATATTGAAATTTTCAGAAATGTTTCTCAAAATTGGCCAGCAAAAGGACGCCAAAATCATTGATACTGAGCAGATGGCTCACCGATATAGACATAATTTTGAAAATAGAAATTGGACCAAACCGCGAGAAACAGTGACCTCCAATGGCAAGAGGTATCAATTCTGGTCGATTGACTTTTCTCGTGATAAGGCGTTTTATTACAACATCATAGTTGATAACAATGGTATTTTGGAGGTAAAAGAGTTTAATTAGGATAAAGTGTAACTTTTGTTCTGTAATTAGCACATACTGGGAATTAGATTGGAAACAACATGTTTGCCTTTTATTCTTGTAAAGTTTCTATTAATTTTGCTCCAAGTTCAAAAGTATGGCTGAATTTCTTTCACGGTTAAGCAATGCTTCAAGCAATATTGATAAGGCTAAGAGCCTCATTACTTTGCTTGGAGGCAACAGCAGTTATTATGCTGGCAATGCCCATATGCATGGTACCGATGGGTCCGTAACTTTTGGTAGACCTGGACTCAAAGGGGAAGCACAGAAAATAAACTTAGATATCAGTAACCTTGAAATTTCCCAGATACCTTTGGTTGAAGAAAGACAGGACCTCATTGATAGGTACATTAATAGTGATTCTCAGGTGGAAAGAGACCAGATTGTAGAAGATTTTAATTTAGTAAATTCTACAATTGCCGACATTGACGCTCAGATTGAAGCCGAAAAAATTAATCTAGAAGGTGAGTTTCAGAATGTCTACGATAATAGAATATTATCTCTTGAAAATAACTTTGAATCCTTACCTCCTTTTGAATCTGAATTGAGAGAAACAATTCTCAAGGAAATAGAAATAAGAGAATCTCTATTTAATTCTGGAATCACTGAACCCTACATGCAGGATGTATTGGTTGACATGTCTAGAAATGACAGTAAAGGCATAAGAAATTCTGTTGATAGGATTATTGATGGTGATGTGAACATGTACACTTTCACAGAATTAGAAGTCCCCTTGGGAGAAGCCTTGACCTTTGATCGGAATTTTGATCCGACCACTCAGGTGGCCTTATTTGTGCCACCAGACGATCGTATACTAGTAACTAGTCAGAATGCCGGGGGATTTTTCGTTGGAAATGGAAATATTTTAATGAGAGACGATCAAGGAACCGTAGTTATGGTTCACGAGGTTAATCATGCATTGAATGTCGATAATAATGAAATTTTCCTAGAGGGTCAGCTAGGAGATTCAAGAAGGGCTATTACTTCTTTTACCACAGAGATCAGAGCTTACGATGTCGATAATAGATATTTTAATAATATGGAAGCGACAGTAGCTGCCTTAGCTGCCTCAACGACCATAGCTGATTATAAAAAGATTATGCTTGGCGAGCTAGGATATGATCCTGAAAATCTTTCAGGGAATCAAATTCACTTGGCTGATCAGATAGATAGGATCATTGAAGATCTTCCTGAGAATCTTGATAACATTTCAACAGACCAACAACGTCAGATAGAAAGCTTATTTATTTCTGATCTTATCTTGGTAAGAAGTGATCTTTACGAAGAAGCTGCTGATCAATATGAGAATAACGAAGAAGTCAGAGAAATCTTAAATGAAATTATTACCGAAGGTCCAGGCGGAAACTTCGATAATTCTGATCCTAATCCGCCGGAGCTAGCACCTGAACCAGAGTCAGAGACTGAGACCCCTATTTCTTGGTGGGAACGTCTTTTCGGTGGAGGATAATAATCTTTCCCTATTTTCGCTTACGCAAATTTATTAGTCTGCGAAAATTGACCCATGCTTTCCTTACTTTATCATTTTACTAAATTAGTCCTTCTTCTTACCTTGCCTTTTATTCTATTGGTTAGAGGAAGTCTTCTTGTTATGGAGCAAAATGGGCTTCCAGCTTATCCGTCATTGGCTGTAGGGGCAGGAATGACCATATTGGTCCTCTTTATCTATTTTAGTTTTTTCTATGGACGTTTGGCAGGTAAATTTGGTTCCTTCGACACGGTAAAACGTCGGGCACTCATGGCTTTCCTTATTGTTGGCATATATCTATTTCACGGAATCTTCTTATTCTCTGCCGCGAATGCCAAAACATCTATGGTGTCTGAAGAATTTAAAGAATTGCATCCCATCTTAAGATTAGGAATAAGTACCCTCATACATTTTGACAAACAATTAATCATAACAGATGCAGAAAGAGTAGCTGGCGATTATCAATCCATGGGCCTTTCAGAAAATAAAAATTCTAAACACTACAGGCAGAGAGATGGGTATGTCCATGCTGTTGACTTACGAACAAAAAATAGAGGTGAGTTAAGAAATAAATTTTTAAGTTTTTACTTTAAGACAATGGGATTTAACACACTGCGCCATGGAGGAACTGCAGATCATCTTCATGTTGCACTCTATTAATCTACATCCATTGCTTATTAGATTCTTCAATCTTATGAGTTAAATAATCTTGAAGATATTCTGCTTCTTCCAGCCTAATGTAGGGGATACCTCTTGAGCCACTGGCCGTATGGATGATAAAGTCAGCCAATGCTTTACGATGCTGAAATGGAGTCTGCTTGATTTCAGTAGATTGAATTTTATGATGTAAGGTCATCCATCGACTGTGTCCAAAAATTCCACCACGTACAAACATGCCCTGATCATTCAGTCCAAAGAAAGTTTTATTAAATCTTTTTCTTCGACGGATTAAAAAACCAAAATAAAACAAGTCTAAAATTAAAAGGGTAGGATAGGCCTGCTGAAAAATTAAAAATATCGTCAACGGTATTGAGATCAAGCTTATAATCAACATCGGTCTCCATAAATAATAGGAGCTTACCCCATAATATTCAACCGATCCCTCATCACGCTCTGGAAATAATAAGTTCTTAACTTTTTCAATATCGTCTGTATTTACACCTGGAACAACAATCGATTTCTTGGTACTGAGTTGCGCACTGCTCGCTTGCTTCAACATAAGATCATGATATCCAAGCCAACGTTGAATCAGATTCTGTTTCCAAGATAGAATCTGAATTTTTGTATCTAGAGCAGCCACCTCTTTTCGATTGAACAAACCATTGATTACCTTAAAACCATGCAGGCTTCTAAGCAAACGCAGATCAAAGTACCTGAGAAAAATCCGACCAACGGAAATAAGCATGGACAGTAAAACAAAAAAGATGGCCAGCCCGGCAATATAGAAAACCGAATTTAAAATTTGATTAAAATATTGATCCCCGTAATCACCGAAATCATATCCAGCCTCATTGATGTTATCTACAAACCAAAAGATGGCAAATAAAATAAAAAACCCTGAACGTATATGATTTTCTGTGAGGCCAATTTTTATTAATCTTAGAAAATCAATCTTATAGATTAATTCCGTTTTTTGCTGCTCCGCGACAGGGACCATTTCGCTTTCTGGAAGGGCATCCACTTTTTGAGATAAGATAAAATCTCTCAATGCCTCTGCCTGAACTTTCTTCAGGGCTTGCATTTTAGTCTCAGATTGAGTTGAACCTGCGGTTTCGATTTTCAATCCCACCACATCAAAGAATTGGTGGATTAAATTTTGTTCAAAATCTATCGTCTGAATTCTGTCAAACGGTATTTGCGTAAGCGACTGATTTAAAACACCTTTCTTAATCATCAATTGATCTCCTTCTATCCAGAAATAATATCGATAATATGCGATGATACCAAAAATTCCAGTGAAGAGTGTCAAACCAAAAATCACCTGTGTCAGGGTATCTGGATTTTTAAAATTTAGATCTCCTGTGAATAATGCGATTAATAGAAGGGGCCACAGTCTTGACACCACATTTTTAAATCTGGTATAGACGATCAGATAGATGGCCGCTTGGGATTGTCTCTGAGGAGTTGAAAAATCTAAGTTACTCTTCTTCATAACTCACTTGTTGCGTGGTTATCTCAGAGATAATAAAATCTTTTAACTGGTTGGCCTTTAGAAAGCTCAATCCGGGTATACTTAGGTCACTTCCGGAACCACCGGCGGTAAATACCCTTAATTTCCCCAAGTTAAACATTCGATCGATGGGTCCTTGGCTAACTTCACTGTGTTGTATGCGCTTAAATGGTACGACCGTCTTTGATTTCCATAGCCATCCCGTCTGAAAAACAATGTCCTTCTGCCGAACAGCAAAGGCCTTGTTCTTAAACCCAAAATGTATGGATAGAAAACTAAAAACTAACAATGAAAAAAATAAGACAATGGCAAGGACTTGAATAAAGTATGGAACTTCATCCTTTAAAGCAAAGTAGATACTGCTGGCAATAATTCCAAAAATGGCAAAAAAGATGGTGTTACCAATATATAAAACCGAACGATATGACTTTTCTAAAGCTTCAAACGCTAAGTCGTTAATCGAATGTAGATTTTCAGTGAATATCTGGGGGTTATTGAACGGATTCATCTAGTTTATGTATGGATTCTTGAATGCGCTCAAGTACTATCCTTGCTGTTTTTAAATTCTTTACATCATCCTTAATTAGGATAAGCGCCGTATTTGATTGTTTCAAATGTAAGTCTAGACTTGAACCCTTCTCTGTCATAAATGCCATAAATCGATTAAAAGTTTCCGATTGATAAAATGTCGATTGTGGATTCCTTACAAAGTAACACCGAAGTTTCTTTTTCTTCAAGCTTAATTTTTCAAATCCCATTCTACGGCAGATCCATCGGAGCCTTAAGCCGTTGAAGAGTTCTTCTGCTTGTTTTGGTGGAGGCCCAAATCTATCTTTTAATTTTTGTCGGAAAGCAGTGATGTCCTCCTCCTTTTCAATACTATCTAATTCCGTATATAAATTTAATCTTTCTTGGATGTTGGAAATGTAATCATCTGGCATCAACATTTCAATATCTGTGTCAATATCTACATCCTGGACAAATTTCTTTTCACTTTCAGGCACGTCCTCAAAGAGGTCTTTAAACTCAGTCTCTTTCAATTCATGGACGGCTTCTTCTAGTATTTTTTGATAGGTCTGATAACCGATGTCAGCAATAAAACCAGACTGCTCTCCTCCCAATAAATTTCCAGCGCCTCTTATGTCCAGATCACGCATGGCAATGTGAAAACCGCTACCAAGCTCTGAGAAATCTTCCAGAGTTTTTAATCGCTTTCTTGCATCACTCGTCAAGGTCGACAGCGGCGGTGCAAATAAATAACAGAAAGCTTTACGGTTGGATCGTCCGACACGACCTCTGAGCTGGTGAAGGTCACTCATCCCAAAGTGGTGGGCATTATTTATGATGATCGTATTGGCATTGGAAATATCTAATCCTGTTTCAATAATATTAGTGCTCAACAATACATCAAAGTCACCATTAATAAAATCCAGTAAGGTTTTTTCTAATTGTTTTGGTTCCATTTGCCCATGAGCCATCCGCACGTTTACATCGGGACATATTTTACGCACCATCACCATCATTTCTGGAAGGGACTTTACTCTATTGTGGACAAAGAAAACTTGACCTCCTCGATCAACCTCATAATAGATTGATTCCTTGATTGTATTTTCATTGAACACTCTTCGCTCAGTGTATATCGGTTGACGGTTGGGTGGTGGCGTTTTAATGATGGAAAGATCCCGTGCCGCCATCAATGAAAACTGTAGGGTACGAGGTATGGGAGTTGCCGTCAAGGTCAGGGTATCTACATTTACCTTCAGGTTTCTCAATCGCTCTTTCGCACTTACACCAAATTTTTGTTCTTCATCAATGACTAGAAGTCCTAGATCCTTAAAGCCCATATCTTTATTCAAGATGGCGTGCGTACCAATAATAATGTCGATTTTACCATCCTTAAGTTTTTGGATTATTTCCTTTTTTTCTTTGGCAGATCTGAATCGATTTATATAATCCACAGTTACTCCAAAGTCATCCAATCGACCCTGGAAGGTCTTGTGATGTTGAAGTGCAAGAATGGTTGTAGGAACCAAGATGGCTACCTGCTTACCGGCAACGACTGCTTTAAAGGCGGCACGTACGGCAATTTCTGTTTTTCCAAAACCCACATCACCACAGATCAATCGATCCATAGGGTAGGGCTTCATCATGTCTTCCTTGGTCATGACCGTCGCTTCATACTGATCGGGCGTATCTTCAAAAATAAAGGAAGCTTCTAGTTCATTTTGCATATAGCCGTCGGGAGGGAAGGCAACGCCTTCGCTTGCCTTTCTTTTGGCATAAAGTTTAATCAAGTCTTTGGCGATGTCTTTGACTTTCTTTTTGGTCTTTCTCTTGAGGGTCTTCCATGCATCTCCACCAATCTTATTGACCCTAGGAGCTGTTCCATCTTTTCCCACATACTTAGAAATCTTATGCAGGGAATTTATGCTGACATATAGCAGGTCATTGTTCTGATAGACCAAACGAATAGACTCTTGAATGTGACCATTGATGTCTATTTTTTCTAAGCCTGAATACTTTCCTACGCCATGATCAATATGAACGACGTAATCACCCGACTGAAGTTCTCTGATCATTTTAAGGTTAAGGGCTTGCTCTTTAGTAAAACCTTTTCTTAAACGATACCTATGGAATCTTTCAAAAATTTGGTGATCTGTATAGCAAGCAACCTTGGTGTCTCTATCAATAAATCCGCTATGAATAGAAATGGCTGCAGGTTGGAATTTTACTTCAGCTTTTAAATCTTCAAAGATGTTGTAGAATCGCTCAACCTGTCTAGAATTATCCGTGAAAATAAAATTCTCTATATCCTTGGCTTCGTTATCGTTTAGATCTTTAATTAATAAGCCGAAGTTTTTGTTGAAGCTGGGTTGTGGAACCACATTTGCCTTGAGCACAAAATCAGCTTTCATACCCTCGGGCATCCGGTCTATAAAAATTATTTTATAAGGCTCAATTTCAGAAATGATCTGATCGGGTTTTATGAAGGCTCGTTCTTTAAGCATCTGAAAAAGCATTTCATCGCTGGTTTCCAGTTGTAATTGACTAGACCATTGCTCGGCCTTGTCATGACAGTTCTGGATTTTATCTGTCAATAAATCTGAATCTTGAATCCAAATAATTGTGTCTTCCCCGAAGGTTTCAAACACAGATATTTTATCTTCCGAACTGTACTCTCGATTAATATCGGGAATGATACTAATTTTCTGGATGGAGCGAATGGACAGTTGGGTTGTAGGATTGAAGGTCCTAATACTTTCTACTTCTTCATCAAATAATTCAACTCGATACGGCCATTCATTTCCGTAAGAAAAAATATCGATGATACCACCACGGACAGAAAAGTGGCCAGGATCATAAACAAAATCTACACGCTCAAATCCGTATTCTATCATGAGTTCAATCATGGTATCTACGTCCACGTTTTCCCCACTGCTGATGCTAATTTTTCTTTTGTTGATGATGGCAGGGTCAACCACCTTTTCAAACAATGCTTCGGGGTAGGTGAGCATGACTTCATGTGCCTGGAGCTTGTTGGAAATTTTATTGATGGACTCCGTACGGATCAATATATTGTTGCGATCAAGCTCTTCATAATTTCCTGGACGTTTGAAAGAATCGGGAAAAAAGAGGATTGCTTGTTCTTGGACTAGGGATTCGAGGGTATTTAAAATGTAGGCTGCTTGCTCTTTACTGCCAGCTATAAAAATATGTGAGAAATTTTTGTGCTCATTTAAGCCTGCTAGCAGAAAGCTCTCAAATGCATCTACCCCTCCTTCAATTTTTATCCTAGCAAGGTTGTTTTTGCTGAAGGCAGACAAAAGAGATTGTACATGCTTAGAATTCTTATATGTATCAATTAAACCCTGTAGTGCCTGCACTTATTTTAGTTAGTAGTCTTATACCCAGTCGAAAGCATATACTAGCGAAGTAAATAGAAATGGTAAGGTTACCCAGAACCATTCTGGAAGAATAACGAGGAAAGCGATTGTAGCAATAAGAGAAATAGCGAACATTCCCCAGTATTTTCTAGTGCTTTTTGCTTGTGATGCCATTAATAAGCTGTTTTGTTGACTTTAAAATCGTGACACAAAGCTAAATATTAATTAAAGATTTCACAAGCAAAGAGCTTTGGCAATATCTCATTTTTTCCTAATTTGAATGGTCTAAGCAATCGTTGATATATTTCACACTAATAATAACCGCTTACGGACAGAAATGTTTGTTTTAGAATTTACAAAATCTTATAGTCTTGGCCTCTTTTAGATCCTTTTCAGGTAAGATTCTCCTATTTGGAGAATATACCATTTTAGATGGTTCAAAAGCTTTGGCAATACCTATTTCTGAATACTCGGGGAAGTTTGTCGAAGGTTTTGATCCAAGAATTAAAGCCTATTTCGATTGGTTGCACAAGCAAAACCTTGATTTGGACAATGATTTGATCCAAAAGATGAGTAATCAGCTCAGTTTCGATTCAAATATCCCGATTGGCTATGGATGTGGTAGTTCTGGCGCATTGGTCGCGGCTACTTTCGATATGGCCAAAATATCTGATAAGCCTCCTACCCGGGAGTTTTTAGGAGAAATGGAGTCCTTTTTTCATGGTAAAAGCAGTGGTTTAGACCCTCTAGTGTGTTATAATAACAAGCCATACGTGCTTCATGAGGAAGCAACTCAAGAGTTAGTCTGGGATGAAGAATTGTTACCTGAATATGATTTATATGATTCAGATACTGCGAGATCGACCAATCGCCTGGTAAATCTGTATAAACAGAAAATGGCAAAGAATAATTTTTCTGATGCCATGGACTATTTGACTGAAATAAATAATCAGATCATTGATCGCCTGTTGGCAAATGACTATGTCGATTTTGAATTGATAGACCGTCTTTCAGTGCAACAAAGAGAGTGGATGGATGAATTTATTCCTGCAGACGTTCAAGAAGTCTGGGATAAGGGATTTGATTCAGGCGACTATGCTTTCAAATTATGTGGTGCTGGTGGTGGTGGATTTTTCTTGCAATTCTTTCCAGATTATGAAGAGGAAGATTAAATAGGATACAACTACATTAATCTAATTATTTTCCTTCATACAATTTCCTATTAACAAATCGTTGAGAGGCGCTTAACAGGGCCTTCCTTCCCTATGCAATAAGTTTGTACTAATTCTTAAACCTAAAATTGTACAAATGAAAATTTTTATAGCTGTTTACCTTACTATTTTTTCAATCGCATCTGGACAGACTCAATCATACGTTGATGCCGAAGGGAATACCCACTTATGGGGCACTACAGCGCTAGACGATTTTAAGAGTGAGCCTTATAGTATCTGGTATAAAGAAAATGCGGAAGAATATCAAGCGCAGTTGAATAGTGATCATGCTGAAATATTCAAGGATTTATCTGTGAAGATTTTCATCGGAACTTGGTGTGGAGACACAAAGTTTTTATTTCCAAAATTTGTAAAGTCTTGGAAGCAGATGGGGTTATCGGAAGAGCAATTATCAATTATAGGCTTACATCATGAAGGCGAACTATATAAGCAGGGTCCGAATAAAGAATCGGAAGGTCTAGATATTCACAGAGTGCCTACATTTATTTTTTATAAAAATGAGGAAGAAATCGGGCGGATTGTTGAGCGTACTGTATTTGATTTAGAAACGGATATGAAATTGATCGCTGAAGCGCATCCTTACAAGCATCGGTATCAAGGCGTTTCTATTGTATCAGAGCTCATGGCGAGTAACATTGATTCACTTGAATCTGAAAGTTTTTTAAAACTAGTCAATAAAAAATCAAGAAGAGAATTGAGTGGCGCATCAGAGTTAAATGCATATGCCTATATCTTATTATTTTCTGGAGCCTTAGAAGAGGCGAAATTTGTATTTAAGTTAAATAGAGATTTATTCCCTTTTTATCCCTATGCACATTATGGTTATGGTAAAGCTTTATTCGTATCTGAGGAATATGAGGAGGCAAAAAAGCAATTCTTAGAAGCTGTTCGGCTAAAACCAGAATTTGACAAGGCCTTTAATTATTTATACGAGATTGGAGAAAAGGTAAAATTTGTATCAAAGTCATGACGCCACTTTTGATTAAAAAATGTGTTCTATAAATGGATTCATGGGAAATATGATTTCGGTTTTGACGTTTGTTAATTAACAAAGACTTAAAAAAACAACACATGCGAACTACTTACCTTATCTTAATAGCACTTTTTCTTTCCTTTTCTTCCTCTGCTCAAGCTGAACTAAAATTTGGGATTACGGCTGCTTTAAATTATTCGACGGTTTCCTGGGATGATGTAGCAGACATTGGTACGAAAGGGAAAACTGGTTTATCTATAGGAATAGTACCAGAGATCGTTTTGAGTGAAAAAATAAAAATTCCGTTGAATCTTGTGTACAGCCTTAAAGGGCATGAAGAGGATTTTGGTAATGGGATGGTTAATAATTACTCTTATCATTATATTGATTTTATGCCAGAGTTTGATGCTAGAGTTTTTGGTCCCCTAAGAGCTGGTATGGGTTTTAAATTTGGCTATAAGGTCCAAGAATTTCGTTCAATTCCTGGCCAGTCCACAGCTGATAAAGTTGACTTTCTAAATCCTGTAGATGCTGGCTTGACAGGCAATGTTAAAGTACTGTTTAGTAACTGGCAATTGTTTTGCAGATATGATTTTGGTGTCACGAGTGTAAATGAGATATTTTTCACAGATGAAAACGGCAATGACATTGGACAGACAGATCAGTACAATCGAAATGTACAACTTGGAGTTTCGGTCTTTTTAAATTAAAATATTTACATCTCGCCATCGCAATTTGAAGGTAAGCGAAATAGGTCGCTGTGAGCATTTATAATTGATAATTGTAACGGTATTATAACGTTCTTAAGATATCTGTGTACATCAATAAATACTCCTGCGAACTACCTGCAACATTCTACTATTTTTGCTTTTATCTTTTTCTTCCTTTGCCCAAGCGTAATTTAAATTTGGCGTTACAGGAGCTGTAAATTATTCTACTGTTGCTTCGGATGGCTTCATGAATCCTCGAATTATTCCAGGTTTAGGTTTATCCATTGGATTTGTTCTCCAAATAATTATAAATACTAAGATTCGGGTACCATTAAATCTTGTTCTGAGTTTTAAAGGACACACGGAAAAGGAAGGAAGTTATGAATCATATATTTATCAGTACATTGAATTTATGCCAGAGGTAGATATTTGTAATACACGGACCTATTCGGGCAGGATTAGGCATTCAGTTGGGCTACCTTTTTAACGATACTAAACCCGAAATCGAATATGTTTTCTATGATGCAGCCGCTAATTTTCCTGAAGAATTTTTTATAGAACTCATTTAAGAACTTGATAGGCGAGATGCAAATAAGCGAATGGACCTTCGAAAGCCTTTAGATTAACAGCTAATATTAAAATTAAACTTGAGTCATGGGAACTGTTCTGCAGGTACGACCATGGAATTGTAAGGTTTAATGAACTATATTTTTTTGATGAAAATGCCAACCTAATTGGGCAGGCAGATCAGTCTAGTAGAAATCTTCAGATGGGAGTTTCTATTTTCATAAACTAGCTTTTGACTTAATGAAGGTCAGAATTATTGAGAGAATGATTATCTTGAATTATCAAAGTTATTATAACTCCTCCTAGGTATTAAATAATTCTCATGAGATTAATCATTCAACTAGTCTTTATAATATTCCTGTTTTCTTGTAATTCAAATCGTGATTCTCCGGTTCTGAAGGCTCAAGTCGATGCTGTAGATTTTGAAAAAAAATTGAAGGATATGGGTATTAATCTTCCAGCGGTTTCTCCTCCACAGGCCAATTACGTTAATATTACTCAGTCTGGGAAATTACTTTTTCTGGCGGGTAAAGGTCCACGAAAAGCGGATGGGACCAACATCACTGGTAAGATCGGAGCAGACCTGACGCAAGAGCAAGGCTACGAAGCGGCCAGGCTTACGGCTATTAATCAAATTGCGGTCTTAAAAGATCATCTAGGTGATCTGAATAAGGTAAAAAGAATATTGAAGGTGACGGGAATGGTAAATTGTGTTTCAGATTTCACCAATCAACCAGAAGTGATCAATGGTTTTTCCGATTTGATGGTAGAGGTTTTTGGGGAGCGGGGGAAGCATGCGAGGGCTGCCGTCGGCATGGGGTCATTACCGCGGAACATATGTGTGGAAATAGAGTTGATCGTAGAAATCTATTAATTCAAAAATTCCTTAGCTTTTTGATTAAATATTTAAAAAACAAAATTTAGAGCCGCGCTACTTCTGGAAAAGATTTAATCGTAATTTGCAAATTGGTTTTTCTGCCCACTCTTAAACAAACGAATGAATCAAATTCCAGGTCTATATCTGTTAAAAACTGAAGCTAAAGGGCGAGGAGTACATACAGCAGGCTCTATTCCCGATGGATCTACCATCGAGGTTTGTCCAGTGCTCGTAATTCCAGAAGACCAGGTTGAAACCATTCATAAAACAGCGCTTCATGATTATTATTTCCGTTGGGGTAAAGACCAAAAGGAAGCGGTGATCTTGTTAGGACTCGGTTCACTGTATAATCATTCCAATGAGCCTAACGCTAAGGTGATCCTGTCTTACGAAGATAAAGAGGTCATTATCGAAGCCAATCGCACGATAAACCCTGGCGAAGAAATCACCATAGACTATTTTAATGATGACAGTAGGGACGAACATATCTGGTTTGAAATCGTTGATAAATAAAACTTACTTTAAATGAATATTTTGGTATTGTGTACGGGTAATTCATGTAGATCTCAGATGATGCATGGTTTTCTTAAGACCATGGGTGAAGGGAAGTTAAATGTATATAGTGCTGGCGTGGAAACTCATGGATTGAATCCATTTGCGGTAGGAGTGATGACAGAGGAAGACATTCTTATTCACGAACATACGTCCAATCATGTCGATGAATATGCAGACGTAACTTTTGATTACGTTATAACCGTATGCGACCATGCCAAGGAGGTATGTCCAATTTTCCCGAATGCAAAAAAAGTGATTCATCATTCTTTTTCGGATCCTTCTCATGCCTCAGGAACTGCTAAAGAAATAATTGAAGCCTTCCGAACTACACGAGGCGAGATCAAAGATTTTGCAGCGGATTTCGTGAATCAACTCTAGATTAGAAATATTCTATCATCATTGTTTTTATGTATTTTGTCTTAAGATAGGGTGCAAAATGATGGAATGAATTCTAAGAAAAAATCTATACGTCAAGTTTTTAAATCTATAGGCCCGGGCTTGCTCTTTGCGAGTGCGGCCATCGGAACTTCTCATTTGGTTTTATCGACACGGGCAGGCGCTTACCATGGAATGGTTTTTTTCTGGATCATTATTGCTGCTTTAATTGTCAAGTATCCTTTTTACCAATATGGTGCTCGATATGCGAGTGCAACAAATTTCACTTTAATCAAAGGCTATCGCGATCAAGGAAAATCGGTTGTAGTGCTTTTTCTCGTGATAATCTTTGTAAACATGTTTGCTGTGACTGGGGCGATTGCAGCAGTCTGTGCTGGATTGCTGTCCACCATGTTTGGTGTAAATATGGTTTCTATTCCAATGTTGGCTGGTCTTATTCTGGTAGCTACAGTTCTGCTTTTATTATTGGGAGGGTATAAAGGATTAGATCAATTGGTGAAATTGATTTCGGTGGTTTTACTGGTATGCATTCTTATTGCCTTTGCTGCGGTCCTTTCCACAGGCCCGAGCCCGATGATTCAAGGATTTGAGGCACCTTCTTTATGGGAAGGGGCAGGGCTGACCCTATTGATTAGTTTATTGGGTTGGATGCCAGCAGGCATGGAGGCTTCTACGATGAACAGTATTTGGACCATTGAAAAGATGAAGACTGAAAAATATCAACCGACAGTCGCTGAGAGTTTGTTTGACTTTAATCTGGGATACATTTTTACGAGTGCTTTGGCATTGATTTTTATGACCATCGGCAGCTACACGGTGTTTGGGACCGGTGAAGTATTGGATGGCAATGCGACACAGTTTTCTAATAAGCTACTTTCGATTTTTACAGCTGGGATGGGATCTTGGGTATATCCCTTCCTTGCGATTGCTGCATTTGGGACCATATTTGGTACGCTTGTAACGGTGTTGGATGCTTTTCCGCGTTGCTTTGTGAGAGGGATTCGAGCTTTGAAATATAATATTGACGAGTACGATGCTACGCAAGAATTATTTCTTAAAAGAGCCTATCGATTTTGTCTGATTGGGGTAGGGCTGGGTGGCTTTTTACTTTTTTATTTTTCTGCGGCTAGCATGATAAAGGTCCTAGAGTTGGCGACCATTCTTTCCTTTTTGACAGCACCGATTCTGGCCTATTTAAATTTAAGGGCGATTCAAAGCCCGGAGGTTAAAACAGAATTTAGACCTAAGGGAGTGCTTCTAGGAATGTCTTATGTAGGTTTAATTCTTATGGTAGGATTTGCCCTTTATTATTTGTCCACCTTCATTTGACCTGAGCGATTATAAAATACTTAAATAGTAAGGAAAATACAGAAAGGGCATTGAAATTAATCAAAGCCCTTTCCTTCTTATGGGATTAGTATATTATTAATCAGGCAGATTGGTCGGAGCCAATAAGTCGTAAAACTGATTTAGCTTCGGAAGAATAATAATTCTCGTTCGTCTGTTTATTGATCTGCCTTCTGCGGTATTATTATCGGCAAGTGTATTGTATTCACCTCTCCCGGCTGCAATAAGACGGTTAGGGTCAATTCCATGATCTGTTTGTAAAGCACGTACAACGGAGGTGGCTCTTTTTACTGATAAATCCCAGTTGTCTTCTATACAAGAAGATCTCATAGGAACATTGTCTGTGTATCCTTCAACCATCACTTCAAAGCTTGGTTTGGATTGAACGATTTGGGCAATCTTTCCTAGTACTTCATTGGCCTTAGGTGTTAGTCGAGAACTACCACTGGTGTATAACATTTTGTCAGAAAGATTTATGAAAACGACGGTTTTATCAACCTTAATATCGATATCTTGATCCGCAATTCCATCTCTAAGAACCGATTTTAAATTGACCGCTAGGGCAAGGTTGATAGAATCAGCCTTTGATTTTGCGTTTTGTAAAAGATTGATGTACCCGTCTTTTTTCTCCAATTGAGAAAGGGTTTCCTTAATATTGTCATTGGCTGATTGTGTCAACACGGTAAGATCTCCAACTTGATCAAATTGTTTATCTCTAGATTGTTTCAAATCTAAAATTTGAGCATCCTTGTCTTTCAACAATTGAGATTTGTTGTTTACATCAGATTCAAGCATGGCTTTATTCTGCTCAGCCGAACGTAATTTTTGCATGCAGTCGTTTATTTCAGCTGCGTATTTTTCAAGTTGGCTTTCATTAACACTCAATTCATTTGCATGAGTGCTTTGGATTTCAGCTAGTTTTTTCTTGCTGATACAAGAAGTGGCCATGAGGCTCATTCCTATAAAGAGTATGAAATTTATTCGCATATTCATATTAAACAAATGTTTAATGTATTGGTTGCAAATATCTTGCCGAAAATAAAAAAGAGCCGCCCTGAGGAGGAGGCTCTTTAAACCAAAACTTATCGTATGAAAAACTAACTTATATTCTCATCCCAAATCCTGCATGTATTCCTATGCCTCTATTGATCATTTTAATATTCAACAATGGATCATTAAGCATTTCAGTTATTGCGTGTGTGTAACTAAATCCAAGGTCAAATTCTCCATTGCCATAAGGGATTTTTATTCCAGCAACACCCTGAGCTGCTACTTCGAATCTATTGTATTTATCTTTTGAAAGATCAAGATTAATGGCTGGTAGATTAAATTCAACGATTACTTGCGCGATTGGTTGAATCTCGGCACCAGTTGCATAACTAAAGGCAGGACCGACTTCAATATATGGTAATACGGCTCCTCCTTTGTTAAAAGTATAATTAAGTAGTATTGGTACTTCTACTGTATGAATTCTTGTTTCTGCTCTAGCTCCAAATGGTAGATCTACATTGAAAAGTTCAACGCCTATAGATTCATGAGCAACAAATCCTTTTCTTTTGTAATGAATTCCTGTGGTAATTGCCAATTTATCGTCTAGCGCTCTGTTGATATAGATTCCTCCGGCAAAGCCATTTAATGCATCAATATTTGGCGTTATTATTTCACTAATTCCATTTATTTGTGCTTTTCCAAAATTTGCACCTATTCTCCCCCCGATGATTGTCTGCGCTGTTATCGTTGAGCTACCCGTTGCGAATAGAATCAACATTAATATTTGTAACCGTTTCATGATTCTTTGTTTTACGATGATTAATAATTCAAAGATGTAACAAGTAGATGTTAAGAAGGGTTAAGTGCCTGTTAGCATATCCCTAAATTATCAAAATGTTAATGAATATTTTATAAAATAAGTTAATTATATATATGTAATATACTGATAATTAATTTAGTAGGTATTTTACCCCTACCGTAGCAGGTCCTGTTAAGTAATACTCTTGAAAGAGATTGCCTAACTCTATGAACATCACTGGTTGAAATCCAATGCTGAATGCTAAGCTTACTTCTGGGACACTAAATTCCATCCCGATCGAGCCAGCGAGTCCTATTTCGTTTCTGTCAAATCTACCAATCCTGGTTCCAATGCCGGCCCCATAGAACCATCGGAAGTTTTCTGGTTTAAAATTGTGGTGATATTGAAAAACAATATTGGTAAATAGGCCGGGATAATCTACCAGATAAATTCCAGAGCTGATATCCATGGCGAGATTGTCGGAAAAGAATTTCTTATATTCTATGACTGCCATATTTCCTACTTTCAGTCCAATGGCCGTCTGATATTGTTGTGAAAAGCTTCTATCGCTCAAGGCAAATGAAATGACAGCGGCCAAGAAAATTGATCTAATGCTACTCATTTTATTTTTACAAAACCGAGGATTAACTTGCACCAAGCAAATATGAATAGTAATCCACCCAATGGTGTCGTGGGTCCCAATATTTTAACGAATCCAATCCCAGTAAGTTCTCGTGTAGTCAATAAATAAATGGATCCAGAAAAGCAGAAGATGCCTGCAAGGAAGAGTAGGGCAGCGTGTCTAAAGTTTTTGTTTGGAATGAGCTGAAATAATAGAAGTGAAAACAAGCTAGCCAGTGCATGTATAAAATGGTAGAACACGCCGGTCTTGTAGCTTGCGAGGGAGCTTGCACTTATCTTACCCTCTAAGCCATGCGCTCCAAATGCACCTATGGCAACGGCAGTGGCAGCAAGGAAAGATGTAAGTATAAAAATTTTTCTGTTTTTTAATTCCATTTATGTCTGCCAGTTTATTTCTATTTTGTTTTTTTCTTTTAAATAAGCGTTGGTCTGTGAAAAATGTTTCGAGCCAAAGTAGGCACCTCTAGCCAGGGGTGAAGGATGCGCTGCTTCAAGAATCAGATGTTTATCAGAATTTATCATTGTGGCTTTTGACTTGGCAAAATTACCCCAAAGTAGAAAGACCAAGCCTTCTTTTTTATCTGACAGCGTTTTTATGATGTTGTCTGTGAAATTTTGCCATCCTGCCTTGGCATGCGAACCCGGTTTTTTATGTTCGACCGTCAGCATAGCGTTTAGTAATAAAACTCCTTGTTGGGCCCAAGCTGTGAGATCTCCATGATCTGGTAATTCAATACCGATGTCCGTGTTTAGTTCTTTGAAAATATTTTTCAAGGAAGGTGGGATTCTTGTGCCTTTTGGAACAGAGAAACATAAGCCCATGGCTTCCCCTGGATTATGATACGGGTCCTGACCTAGGATGATAACTTTTACTTTGTCCCAAGGAGTCAGTTGAAAGGCATTAAATATTAAACTGCCTGGCGGATAAATTTTCTTTGCGTGCGCTTTTTCTGACTGTAAGAATTGAGCCAGATTTTGGAAATATTCTTTTTGAAATTCATCCTCTAAAGCCTTTTTCCAAGTCTTTTCAATTTTAGTATCTTCCCCCATGGTTTTTGTATTGTCTACTCTTATAAGTAGTAGAAGGTAGGATTAACTTTCGCTAGAAGCTTTTTTTAATGCTGCCAATTGGTGGTGCGCTTCAAAGTGTTTCTTTTCCCAATATTCAAGATCGGTTTGAAGCTTTACATTCTTTGCTTTCAATCTTCTATTGAGTGATTTTATTTCGTTGATTTCGCTCATGTTTTGGAATTGCTTTTCGAGACTTCCTTTCATGTCGTTTACCTGCTTTGATAATTTAGCAATTTCATCCGTCTTAGCTTTATCGGATTTCTTGAAAGCTTCCAATTCCGTTTTATATCTTTTGATGGCTTCTTTCTCGCTGTTCATCTTACGCTTGTATGATTCGAATTCATTTCTTAACCGGTCATACTTAGTGGCGCCTTTATGTTTTTCAGCTTGAGCTTGTTCAACTTCTTTTTTTCCCTTGGCGATTTCCTCTTTCAGCATTTTTATTTGAGATCGGTCATCTCCTTTTTCTGAAACTACCTTATTTTTTGTCTCATTGTATTTCTTCTTCCAATTTTCAACCTCGCCTTGGGATTTAACGAGACTTTTTTGAGCTCGGTCATTATCCTTGGTAAGGCTAGATACATTTTGTTTTAAAGAATCAAGCTCTGAATCATTGTTTGGGCCCTTTTTGGCAAATAAAGATTTGAGGATAAACCCGAGGATCAGGCAGACTAATGCAATTAATAAGACTCCTGGCTGTTGTAGATGGTATGCAATTTCCATAGCGAACTATTGTTTGTAGTTATTTTTAAGACTTTCTGATTCCAAGAAGTAACAATCACAAATATATGAAAATTGCTAATATGTTCTTAAAGCATTAGAATTTTACCAATTTCTTTGAATAGGTTTTATCAAAAACCAACACATTTACGAAATAAACCCCTGGACTCAGGTCTTTCATGTCTATGGAAGTATTCTTGCTGCTTAGCATGCCTTTCATTTGTAAATTTCCATAAATGTCTGTTACACTGAATAGTTGGTCAGAGGTAAAATTCGATTTAATGGTTAATTGATTGCTTACAGGATTAGGATAAAAATCAAATAAATCTTCTTCTAGCTCCTCAATGTCCGTTACAATGACCTCTATACATTCTGAATCAAGAATACAAGAACCATTATCTAGGATGACGGCGTAGGTCCCATTATTGGTTGGACTAAAACTTTGATTGTTGGCGTTAAAAATTTCAACATTGGTATCGCAGTTAAACCAAGCGTAATCAATTCCTGATTGATTTGCAGTTAAGGTTCCGTTATCTAAGCTGAGGGTTTGATCTATGAATTCTAGATCGACCGTAATATTAAAAATGCTGTCACAACCTTCTGCAGTTAACTGGTTAATTTCTATCAAAGTATCTGAAACAATATCTTCAATGAGAATGATTCCAAAGTCTATGGTTCCAATTTCACAAACGGTTGTATCGTAGACTTCATTGTAAGATACGGCCACATTGACCACAGAAAAGAAACTGCTATCGCAGCCAGTCGAAGTTGTATTTATATCGTTGTAAAAAAAGTTTTCTTGAATATCGTAACGAACAGACCCGTCGGACAAGACCAAAGAATCTCCAGGGCATACAAGAAAGTTGATGGTTTCTGATGAGCTAGGGACAACTGCAAGATTTGTTGTGATTATACTGTCACAACCATCTGTGGTTGTAAGCATACTGACCTGGCTGATGCTGTCTTGAATATTGTTGATGGTTGTACCATCAAAGAAGGTGTATGATTCCCCTGAACAGACGATATCATTTAAAGTAAATGCATAATCCTGGGAAACAATCACTACAGTACTTACGAGGGTATCACAGCCTACAGCAGAACTCAGGGTAGTTAATACAGTTTCAGATTGATTAAATACTTGCGATGAACCATCTGGAAGGTCCACAATTTCTCCTGGGCAGATATTTATTTCATTGGTAAAGGAAATGATGTTACCTACAACAACACTTGAAGTTATAATACTATCACAACCCATGCTAGATTGTAGATTGCTTACGTGTTCAAAATCCATGGAAACATCATTGAAAATCGTGCTATCTGGCAAGACAACGGTATTACCTATACAAGTGAAAATTGTATCTTTTACATTGAATGAATCCGTCACATTAAGCACAATATTTGAAGTACTGTCACAACCAACAGAGTTGGTGTGATAGCTGACAAGTTGTGTAGACATGTCAAGCGTAATAATGCTGCCATCTGGCAACATGGCTTGATCGCCAAAACAACCATTTATTTCTAAGGTAAACTCCGAGGTTAATCCAGAAAGGAATACCTCTGTGGTAACAAGACTATCGCAACCGAATTCGCTTGTCAATAGGCTGGTATAGCTTGTATTTTGTGTTATGGTAAATTCATTTCCATCAGGGAAAGTATAAAGGCTATTTTCACAGATGGAATCAACTTCCGTTGAATTGAAGGTCGGAAAATTAATGGCTGTAAGATAAATGGTTGAATCACATCCATTCACCGCTTGGAGTGTATCAATATAAACTCCTTCCGCATCAATCACTTGCCCATTCCATATAATACTTTCTCCCTCGCATAAGTATTCATTTACGAACATGCCATTGGGAGGACATCCTTCTTCCATGAGGAAGTGGGTCATGTTTAGGGTTGGATTCAATATTGTTGAGGTTTTACCATTGGGCCACTTAACCACCAAGCTATCAACCAACTGGTATCCGCCGATGCCAAAATGGGCGTTCAATGAATTGGATATTCCGTAACCTTCTCCTGCGCGTATTTCTCTGACCTGTGTTCCCCATGCTCCATGGAGTTCAAGACGCGCACCGATGGCATTTATATTACTTTCTGTTCCTTGAAGTCTGATTTTAATCCATTGGTTGGAGTTCCCATCATTTAAAAATAATTTATCGGGTTCTTCATTGGGGCTATTGAAAAAACTTCCAAAGCCTGCGAGTAAATCCGTAAAACCATCATTGTTTAAATCACCAATGGCCATGGATTGCATCTTGAAGGTCAATGTTTGAAAAGCTCCAAAAATTATGGTGAAGGTTTTATTTCCATTGTTGCGGAAGAACTTGTATCCACCTTGCGAACTTGTCATGACTAAATCCACATAAGTATCATTATCGAAGTCAGCAAATTTTACTTGGATGCCTAAACCCAAATTATCGATCGCTGGTGAAAATCCTGCTCCAGCTGTGATGTCTGTAAAATTTCCGTTTCCATCATTTTCATAAAGTCTATTAGTGGTATCATGATTCAGTACAAAGGCATCTAAGTCACCATCATTATCAATGTCTGCAAAATCAGTGCACCAAGACTGTGCCATGGGTAGTAACCCGCGCTCCTCCGCTTCTTCAGTAAAATTATTTTTCCCATCATTTATAAAAAGCTGATTTAATCTTCGTGGATCATTGATGTCTAGAATCCCCTGTCTACATTTTGAAATGTATAAATCATTGTCATGGTCATTATCTACATCTATCCATATGGCACCATAGTTTCCTGAATTATCCGATTCAACGGTTGTTTCAGTATTCATCAAAGGGACATTGTAAGATAAATTTCCAAAACCATCGTTTTGATACACAGAATTAACCGAATGATCACTGCATACGAAAAGATCTAGGTGACCATCCTTATTGATGTCAGCAAAATTTGCTCCTTGGGCAAAAATGTCGGGTCCACCGAGTGCGACTATTTCATAACTTCCATCCTCTTTTGCTTTCAATATTCTAGAAACTGAGCCAGTGGCTGATCCCAAGAAAACATCGTTCAAGCCATTTCTATCATAATCTGCAACACAAAGGCTCCAATTGCTTCCGGGCGTAGAGATGTTTACGAAATTGTTTTCAAAAATTCCTGACTCCGTCTGAAGATCAATTCCAACAACATTGGTTTTATGCAATCTTACGATGTCATCTAAACCATCGCCGTTGAGATCTGCAACACCGATGGGCGCCCCAGAGGTAATAAATGCGTTGGCCAAATTGTTAGAAGAATCAGTAAAGCCTATTTGAGAGAAACTCACATTTGCGAAAGCACAAATAAATGTACACAGCAAAAGCCCTTGATTAAAAGTATTAAGGTTCATAGATATTGAGTATAGAGTATTAAGTTGAGTCTCAAGCTTTAATCAAGACTGTACCAATAGAACGTAGTTAGGTAGTGAATTGTCCTTAAATGTGCCGTAAAATAAGGCCAAATGTCAATTTAAAACAAACAAAATCACTTTTAAAACACATTAGTGATTTAACTAATTCTTTGATTCGTATTTGGCTGGTGCGCCCTCTTTAGGCGTTGTATTTCGTATAAATTCTCGTAGATGTTGATTGGAGGCTTTCAGATCTTCCGACCGTAAGTACATCATATGTCCGCTGAGATAACCCTTAAAGCTCAATCGATCTTTAAATTTTCCAGAAGGATCCATTTGCCACATGGTGTATTTTGCGTCAAAATAGGTTGTTGCTCCATCGAAATATCCGGATTGTATCATGACATTTAGATATGGATTTTGAGCCATTGCTTGGCGCAAATTATCTCCGGTCCGGTCGTTTTCTCGATTCCAAGGTCTGACTGGACCAAACATGTTGTATTTGATGTCGGTTTTATAGTTAAGTTTTTCTCGGAGATAGTAATTTATAGCTGGAGTAAAAGAATGCAGCCAAGAGGTTAGTTCTGAATTATAATCTGGACGGTTACCTGCTTGATTCTTATCAATTCCAAGGTACCTTGAGTCAAGTCTTCCCACGGTTAATCCTTCATCTCTCATCAATTCCTTCCAAAAATATGAGGTAGGAACATCTAAATTATTCTGGAGAATGGCCTTTTCAGAAAGACCAGAATAGTAGGCCATTTTCTTGGCGACTTCCATCTTTTTATCTTGCTCGACAAAGCCGCCCATGGCTAGGGTGGGAAGTAGTTCGTTTATGGCGTAGGTCTCCACTTCTGGAAGTAAATCTAGCAGGTCTCTTTCCTGTAATTCTGGAGCCAATTGTCCTTGATACCATGCTGCTGCGGTAAAGTAGGGAAGTCGATTGGCTGATTTTACTGCACCATCTCTTTTAAGTCCCAGATCCGTAGGTGATACAAGAATGACACCATTTAAGTACATCCATTGTCGATTCTGAAGCTCTAAAGCAAGACCTGAGACTCGTGTGGTGCCATAACTTTCACCGATGAGGTATTTGGGGGAAGTCCATCGATTGTTTTTGGTCACAAAAGTGTTTATCCATTCTGCTAAATACTTGATATCAGCATTTACACCAAAGAAAGTTTCCTTGTCCACTTCTTTGTCTAAAATCCTAGAATACCCAGTATTTACGGGATTGACAAAAACGATGTCCGCGACGTCTAAAACAGATTGTGGATTTTCTTTAACACCGTAGGGTTGTACTGGAAAACCTTCAGAATCCACGTTTAATATCATGGGTCCTGTATACGCTACATGCATCCATACGGAGGCAGAACCTGGCCCACCATTAAAGGAAATCACCAATGGCCTTTTGGATCTATCGGAAATGCCATCTTTGGTATAATAGGTATAGAAAAGAGACGCAATTACTTTTCCGTCTTTATCCCAAACTGGTTGGGTCCCACAATTGGCGGTATAACTGATCGGCTGCCCTTTAATCGTTGTTTTATGCTTTGTAACAACCATGGATTCGGCTTCAAGCATGCGCTCCTGAGCGTGAATTGAAAAAAAACAAAGTGAGGAAATGATTATAAGCAGGTTTTTCATAGGACTTGGTTCTGAATTCAGGAATATTAGCATCTTAAAGTAGCAGTTTTATTGCTTTTGGAGGCACTGATTATTGTTTTTTCTTTTTCTTTTTGCTTGCTTTTGCCTGTGGATTGAAGACTAAACAAAGCTTGATCCAATATTCTAAATCTTCCTCTGTGTCGTAGCCATCAGGAGTAATTATGACATAGCCTTTCATGGGTCTTCCTGTAAATTCCATGGAATGACAGGCAGATTTCTCATAATTACATTCTGCAGCGTCTTCCCCGATTCTCGCCATCATTAAATTCATTTCCTTGTTCTTATCGAAATAAATGAAGCAGGCCATTTTTTCTTTAACCATAAAAACTCTTCCTCCCATCATGGCTTTTGAATAGAAGTCAGCTTTCTCATCTTCAAGAATTCGAGTTATTCTTTCTTCTAGGTAGGTGTCATGGGCCATTTGTTTATTTTACTTATTGGTTTTGAACTAAAAGCCAATTATATGGCTGGATTCAGCCCCTAAATATATTCTTGGCATTAGGTAGTTGTTCAGTCTAACTTATTGATAATCAAGATTTTTGTTGTTTTTTTTAACAAAAATGTCTTTTAGGTTACCTGAACAATATTTGGAGATTAAAAGTCATCTATTCATGACACACTTCAAGAAAAATGGACATTATATTATAAATTAGCTTATCCTTTCTAAACTAAGAATAAAATTGATGCTTAAACTCATATTTTCATTTACTCTGGCCTTTTCATTTCTTCATATGACCGCACAGGATGGTGGAGATGTTGGAGAATTTGTCCCTTGGTGTGGAACGACAGGAGCCCTTCTTCAGCAAGAAAAGGAGGACCCAACTTTGCGAAAGCGGATGGATTCTATAGAAAAGGAAATGCAAAAATATATTGAGAACCCTACCAGAGATTTATCCGGTGGAATATTAATCATTCCTGTTGTTGTTCACGTGATTCATAATGGAGATCCTGTTGGTTCGAATGAAAATATTGATGACCTCTTCATCATGGCTCAGTTGGATCAAATTACAGATGATTTTAGAAAATTCAATCCAGATGCTTCAACAGCTTGGGCTCAGGCGGCTGATACAGAAATACAATTTTGCCTAGCACAGATAGATCCGAACGGAGATCCAACGACTGGAATATTAAGACATGATATTTCTGGAGGACCGTGGACACAAAATACCTTCAATTCAAATGTAAAACCTCAAACGATCTGGGATCGCGATCAATATATGAATTTCTGGATCGCAGATCTTAATGGAGGACTTTTAGGCTATGCTCAATTTCCTGGTGGTAGCGCCAATACAGATGGGATTGTCTGTAAATACAATACGATTGGTTCATTGACGACGCCTTACACTAGTAATGCACCATATAATGTAGGTCGTGTAGCTGCCCACGAAGCAGGTCACTGGCTGAATTTGAGACATATCTGGGGGGATGAAAGTGGTTGTTCAGGGTCAGATTTCTGTGCAGATACTCCCAATCAAGCTGGGAATACTTCAGGCTGTCCTTCCGGTGTTGTAACGGATGCTTGCGCAAATACTAGCCCGGGTAAGATGTATCAGAATTATATGGACTATACGGATAGCGATTGCATGAATATTTTTACCCAAGATCAATCTGATCGAATGTGGGCTGCTGTTAATACATCAAGACCAGGTCTTATTACCTCGGTTTGTTCTTTTGATCTTCCCATTGCATATTTTAGTCCAACACATGGGCCGCTTATTTTCTGTGGTGGAGCTACAGGATTAGTCAATTTTCAGAATTTAAGTTCCAACGGAGCGACTAGTCTTAATTGGACTTTTTCTGGAGTAGGAGCAACCCCTGCCACTTCAACGGAATCCGCGCCCGCTGTAACTGTATCTTCTACAGGAACACTTACGGCTACTTTGAGTGTTACTAATCCTCAAGGAAGTGACACTTATACACTAGATATTCCGATAGAAGTATACGGTTATGGATTTACTCAATGTGATTGTGAGGAAAATTACAGTGGGTTTAATGCATTATCTGGATCAGAAACTGGGAATGGCGGACCATTATACAATGGCGATTATGAATCTTATGGCGTGATAGAATCTACACAAATGATTACCTCAGGTTCTGTAGATTATGATTCAGCGCTAGAAATAAATCTCTTAGCTGGTTTTGAAGTAGCTACTGGAGTAACCTTTGATGTGTTTATCGATGGTTGTGATAATGGTGGTGGAGGAAATTCCTTGCATTCTAATGATGCCTCTAAAAATGACTAATTATCATTTGTTTTAAAGCGAATAACATACACGCCCACCTTAACAACCTGCTGGCTGTATGTGATAAGTCGCTTCCATTTCCTCATGCTCTGTTTGGTAAGTTTTTGCTTAGCGCAAATGGATACCATCCGCATTAGCAGGCAATCATATCAGGTTTAAATTTTTCTCCTTTTCTTTAAGAAGATGGTTTTCGGGATACCGGTGGCATGACCTTGATAAATAAATCGGTTGATTCCTCTCGTACTTCTCTTTAAATAGCATTATATTAATAACTAGTTATGCTATTTTTAGAATCTAATTTTAATAACAATAAAATTGACGTTTAAATACATACTTACATTTACCCTTGCTTTTACATTTCTTCAAATGTCAGCTCAAGATGGAGATGTAGGAGAATTCATTCCTTGGTGTGGTACGACAGAAGCCTTGCTTGAGCAGGAAAAAGAGGACCCGACTTTGCGAAAGCGAATGGATTCTATAGAAAAAGAGATACAAAAGTATCTTGAGAATCCCACTCGAGATTTTCAAGGGGGAATTCTTGTAATACCAATCGTATTTCATGTTGTTCACGATGGAGACCCAATCGGGACGGATGAAAATATTGATGACATATACCTCATGGCTCAGCTAGATCAAATAACGGAGGATTTTAGAAAAATGAATTCAGATGCTTCAACAACTTGGTCTCAAGCAGCCGATACAGAAATACAATTCTGTTTGGCACAGATTGATCCGAATGGAAATCCTACCACAGGAATTTTACGATATAATATACCAGGCGGACCGTGGAACTCAGGTCTTTTTAATGCAAATGTAAAACCACAAACGATCTGGGACCGTGATCAATACATGAATTTCTGGATTGCTGACTTAGATAATAATCTGACAGGCTACTCTCAATTCCCGGGCGGCAACCCTAATACGGATGGGATTGTCTGTAATTACTATACCGTCGGATCTTTGACCACGCCATTTACTACCAATGCTCCAAACAATGTGGGACGGATCGCCGCGCATGAAGCAGGTCATTGGCTGAATTTACGGCATATTTGGGGAGATGAGGATCTTTGTTTTGGTACGGATTTTTGCGAAGACACCCCCGACCAAGGAAACTATACTATTGGCTGTCCATCTGGGGAATTACTAGATGTATGTGCCACTACTAGCCCCGGTATTATGTATCAAAATTACATGGACTACACGGATGGCAATTGCATGAATTTATTCACTCAAGATCAAAAAGATCGGATGTGGGCTGCGGTATATACCTCAAGACCAGATCTTATTGCCTCGGTTTGCTCATTTGACAACCCGCCCATTGCATCTTTTAGTCCGACTCACGGACCATTGATTTTCTGTGACGCTACTACTGGTGTTATCAATTTTCAAAATTTGAGTTCAAACGGTGCAACAAGTCTTTCTTGGACTTTTTCTGGGGTTGGGGCTACACCTTCCACTTCGACGCTTTCTTCACCTACTGTGACGGTAAATACCTCAGGAAATTTAACAGCAACTTTGACCGTGACAAATCCTCTTGGTATGGATACTTATGCTCTAGTTATTCCTGTAGAAATTTATAATAATGGAGCTACTCAATGCAATTGTGAAGAAAATTTTAGTGGGGATAATGCATTATCAGGTACAGAGGATGGCAACGGCGGCCCATTAAATACTGGCGATTATGAATCTTATGGAGTGATAGAATCCACACAAACGATAAGTTCTGGGACTGTGGATTATGATTCTGCCATAGAAATCAATCTATTTGCTGGGTTTGAAGTAGCTACTGGAGTAACCTTTGACGTATTTATAGATGGTTGTAATAATGGTGGCGGAGGTAATTCATTGAAATCTGATGATCTCTCAAGAAATGAATAAGTATAATTTGCACCAAAGCGCGGGACATAAATAGCTGATTAATATCTTTGATGGCTGAATGAGATATCTTGCTTGTATGTTCCTGATTTTCACGAGTAGCATTTGCTTGGCGCAAATGGATACCATCAGTACGTACGATGCTTTTATTACAGATTCTCACATCTCTCCGTTTAAATATCCCAAACAAATTAGTAGAATTAAATTGAGCCAACCTGCCCTCATTCATGGTTTTATATTTCATATGGAAGGCAATGGTTTTGGAACTTTTAAGGTTGATATTTATGGAAGTGAAGGTGGGGCACAAGTTCCATATTTTCAGCAGCAGCTTTGTCCCAGTCATTATGGTTTAAAAAATGGTCCCGGATTGAAAACAATTGAAGTCAAATTGGATTTTCCGGTGTATGTAGAGGGTAGTCAGTTTTTCGTTTCTTTGAGCGGTATACAATCTGATTATGGATTGTTGCGAGATTCTACGCGTGTGGATGAATTATGCTTTGCTGAAATTGGTGGTAACTTTTCTCCGACCATCGTTGTGAATCACAAAGATAAGAGGTCCAGAGTGAAGTCCGCTGGGATTTTTGAGATCATAATGGAGCCTATCCCGCCACGACCAAATCTGTTTGAAGAGACAACAGAAGAACTAGGACTTCCGATAGATTTACCAGATCACTCTATCGCTGTAGCAGATGTTGATAAAAATGGATGGCAAGATTTACTTATCGGTAATCAACTTTTCTTCAATGAAAATGGAAAGTTTTATCATCAGCAAATAAGTCCTATTGATTTACAAGAGGTCCGTAAAAGTTGTTTTATAGATATGGATCTCGATGGAGATGAGGATCTTCTTTTTTTTGGAGTAGAAAACACCAAACTGTGGGTAAATGAAGGTGATCGCAGATTCTCAGAACGGATACTGAATCTTCCAAGCTTACGTTGGTTACGTGCCTTTAGTATTGCTGATGTGAATGGTGATGGTTATTTAGATCTTTTCTGTGCTCAGTTGTGGGATGAATATCCTTGTCCCCAAACCAATTATCTTTTTATAAATGATGGTAATTTGGATTTTCTGGATGAAACAAAAAAAATATACCCTGCATATGAGGGAGGTTCTAATTTTCCAAGATTCGGAAAATGTAAACCAGATAAACCAGGAACACATTTACCTAATGAAAACCAAAACAGACGAAGTCGGGCTTGCTCTTTTGCTGATTATGATATGGATGGAGATCAAGATTTATATGTAGCCAATTATTATCTAGAAGAAGATGAATTTTATGAAAATGATGGTAAAGGAAATTTTAGTCAATTGAAAGCACCAAAGCCAGATGGACAAGGTACCAATGTCCATAATCATAGTACTGGAGTGTGTTGGGTTGATTATGATAATGATTTAGATTTTGATCTGTTTGTTCCTGCACTGGCGCATCCGCCGTATATGCTTGGAAATGATCATAGAGGAGGTGTGCTTTACGAAAATATAGATGGCATTTTTCAAGATCAATCTTTGATGGATGGCATTCTATATGAAGAGACCCAAGCTGGATCTAAATTTGGAGATTTTAATAACGATGGTTTCATAGATTTTATATCGACTGCTTACTATGAGTGTAGATATGCAAGCTTATATGTCTCTGATTCCACCCATACCTTTACTCTTGCGACAAACTATTCTGGCTTTCAGAATCAAGAGATTTTACCAGACCTTTGTTTGTTTGATTATAACAATGATGGAAAACTTGATGTGGCAATGGCCGTAAACCGATCGTTTAGGATATTTAAAAATATATCTGTAAATGACTTTAATTGGTTGGCCTTAGATTTTACAATCGAAGGAAATGCTGCTAGCCCGATTGGTTCCATCGTGAAGGTTTATGCTGGAAAAAAGCAATGGATGAGGCAGATCAACTCAGGAGCAGGGCAGGCCATGCAGGAACCAAAACGCTTACATTTTGGTTTAGGTAACGAGGCTCGGGTAGATAGTATTCAAGTTTTTAGGGGTCCTGAGGATGTTCAAAGCTTCTTTAACCTTTCTTCTAATATGATTCACAAGCTCCCTCTCAAAAATTAAGTGTTTATTTACATTTAAGTTATTGCTTGGTTAATCCCCTAAAACAGACTTGAAGATACGCTCTTTTGCGCTTATCTTATAGATAGTTATAAACGTGAAAATCCAATGCTATGAAAAAGATTTTATTATTTGCCAGCCTGTTTTTAACGACCCTAGCGCTTATGGGTCAGGTGGATCAATTAACTTTTAAAGATTTCAAATTGGTAGATTTCTACTCACCGATTGATTTAAGAGGAGCTCGCGATCTCAAAGTTTCTTACGTTGCAGATGTAAATGGAGAACCAGCGTTATTGGTTTCATTCAACACCGAATCTCCAGAAGGGCGAAAAGTTTTGGATGTGAAATTTGTGACAGACGGCGGGAATAAGCAAAAGGTTGACTTTAATGCCCAGATTGAAGAGACCTCAGAGCCAATTACAGAATTACTCCAGAATAATCCGATGTACGGGTATGACAGTTATTATAGTGGAGCTATTAGAACAGTTAATAACGATGGCACTCCGGTTTTTAACAAAGCCAAAAGGACAACCACTATTATAAATCCAGATGGTACACATACTATATATAATCACAAGAGAAAAACAGCAACCACTTTTCATAGGGATGGCAGCGCTACTGTGGCCAAGCATGATGGTAATCATTCTATCGTTATAGCTCCAGGCAGAATGCCAGTGCACAGCTTCTATAATAGAAATCCATATTCCTTAAACCAAAATGGACGATGGGCTATGAGAACTCCAGGCTCTTTTACGCAATTTAGCCCTTCTGGAAATTGGGTCAATGTGATGGGCAATGGAAATTCATCAGTGATCAATCCGATGGGTAGAAATCCAGTACTTGTGCCTGGGAGAGATTTATCAAACGACTACTTGTTTAATCCACCAAATATTATCACTCGAGATTTACTTACAACCAGACATGAAGTTACGATTCCACTAAGTGCTTACAAATCTAGCTTGAAAAGATCTAAGACTTTGGTGGTCCGTGTCACAACGATGAACCAAAGAATGGACGTTTACTTGAAGGGGAAGCAGTTGAAGAAAATTAATCAGGCGCTTTAGAGGGTAGAAATTTTTTATACCAGTTTTTATCCATGCACGGTCGCTCGATGAGAAGGAAATAAACACCGCTGATTACCAGTGAAGTAATTAATAAAATTGTACCGAAAATTAAATTGTCCATCAGTTTGTTTTCGGTACACTTATTTTTGACCACAATGTTTCCAACCATGGAGATGATGGGGAAGTGCAGGAGGTAGATTGAGTAGCAGGCACCACCAATATTGGTCAACCACCGAAGCTTAAGAAAGGGCACGACGGCCTTCAAAATGCTCAGATAAAAGACACCAAATAGAAGGGGTAGTTGTAAGCAGTTGTATAAAATGGTTTGATTAAGGTCATCTGCGTTTGGTTTTAAGTTGAAGTATAAGTAAAGCAATAGGATAATTGAAATCGTACCCAGCATCGGATTCCATTTTCCTTGAGTTTTTGAATCGTCGGTAAAGAGGTCAGTAATTAAAAAACCCAAAAGAAAGTACTCCATAAAATCATATATACTTACAAAGTGCAACGGGAAGAGGTGAGGTATGGTGGCAAATAAAAAAATACCAAGGATCAATGTAATCCTTCGTTGCACGCTATTTTTCCACTTAAAGATGAGTCCTAGTAAGGGGGCTAGTAAATAGAATTGCACCTCCACTTCAAGCGACCAAGCTGCAGCCATCAATTTAGGAAATTCCCCAGGATAAACGAAGTTGTGACTATAGAATATAGAGGCAAGCAAACTTCTACTTGCTTCGCCAACAGTCAGATTTTTTACGACAAAAACGGAGCCGAGGAAAAGCAAAAACATGGCTAGAATGTATGGAGGTTCGAGTCGAGTTAATCTTCGGACGAAGTAGGATTTGTGATTGACGGTTTTGTCTTTTTTATAGGCTTTGGCAAAGAAAAGTCCGAGTATAAATCCCGAGATTACAAAAAATAATTCAACGCCTAGGCTACCATTGATGATAAAATTAGGGGCATAAGTTTTATCTGCATTTAGCTGATAGGGGTTTAGGTTTTTATCTCTTAAAAAGATATGAATATGGTAGAGTAGGACAGAGGCGATGGCCACGAATCTAAGCCCATCAATTTCAGGGATAAATTTGCCATGAGCGATGATCCTTCTAAATTCAATTTTCTTCACTTAACGCAAGGTAGAGAAAATTACAAAGGCTTACAAAGAGTAGAACTAACAAATTCTATATTTTATTAACATATAAAATATTGTAAATCAATTAGTTATAACTTAAATGTATAAAATTTTACATTTTTGGTTAAATTCAGGTTCTCAACTAATTTTTGGATGATATTTGCATTTCTAAGAACACTCCCAAAACTTGAATTAAAACCGCTCAGTACCTGAAGTCTTTAATTCATAATCATTCTAATTTTTAACGCCCATTGTTAATTGTCTGTTTTGCAGATGAAAATGAATGAGAGATGAGAATTATTTATGCGATTCAAGCTTTGCTTGAAACTTTTGTACTTAGAGCTGTTGGAGCACCAGTAACCAAATCAGCCCTGCCTTCGAAGCCAAACCCGGTTTGGAATAAGGAGCCGTTCAATTTTTAGAAAAGAAAATATGTACGAATAAATACTATTCAAGGTTCCACTTGAAGTATAAACCTATATCGCTCTGCGTAATAGAGCTACTAAAATCCATTTGGTCATTGAAACTTGACTGAAACGGAATTTTGTAGTTTAGGTTTATTCCTACTTTTAAGTTTGAGTAAATCGTGCGTTCCACCTGCGCTCCGAGATTTATCGTTGTCAAAAATCTATTAATATTTTGTTGATCATTAGTTATTTCAAACACAGAACTTTGGAAAGCAGCATGTTGAGAATTTACCTCCGCTATCTTGTTGGTAATACTTGTTAGATAATAAAATCCTATTCCTACACTTGGCCCCACTACAAAACCATTTGATTTTAAGAGATTAAAATTAAGACTAGGCTCTACACCGATACTCGTAATTTGATGTTCGTTAACAATCCCAATTCCAAATTCAGTTTCTTGATCAGTAATAGAAGGGTCGACCCGGTTTATTTCAACTTCAGAATTTATAAAGCCGATCGGAGTAGCCATCAAAACCGATAGGGTATTGCTTAGATTATTTTCAAGGTCCAACCGGTAGATTTCTTCCGAATTGTGGCCAGATTTCATGTTGATTCTGTTATAGGTCAAATCAATATTAAAGTCAATAATTTTATTTAGTGTTTTTCCATATCCTAGGGACACGTTATATCCTCTGGCCATTGAACTATAAAAGTCTGCAGAATTTAATGCAGACGAATAATTGTTATTGAGATTAAAATCCCAGTCAGTCAATCCAAATTCTAATTTTAGCCAAGATTTTTTCGATTGGACGGAGACATGATTTTCGCCGTAAGCAGATGCATGTGGAATAGTTGCCATCTGAACTTTCTTTTTCTCGAATTCTAGAGGGGTTTGTATTTTATCTATGCTTAGTATAGGATTTAAAATGCTAGCTACTATAGTGCCGATATTTTCTGAAACTACCTCGGTATTTTCAATGAACTTCTGGCTTGGAGGCCCAGCATTGTTTAATTCAATTGCAGATGAAATAACTTCACTTTTGCTGCTTTCTGTAATGATTGTAGGGGGGGTATTTTCCGTCTCAATTTTATCAACTACTTTCTTGGTCTGCAGACTCACTGAATTTTCTCGGCTATCGCTTTTCGACTTTTCTGTTGACACTTTATTAGCGGCAACATTAGCAGCAACATTAGTAGCAGCACTAGTAGTAACATCTGAAGTTACATCAGCAGTAGAAGCACTAAGTTGTTTCTCTGCTCCAGTGGCACGATTTAATTCTCGGTCCGTTGAAGCAAGTGTCTCAATTTGATCAGATGCTGGCAAGTCTTTTTTCCTGTCTGGCATTACCTCTATTGCGGTTGTAGCATTTGTTTCATTCAATGATTTATCTTCTGATTGCAAGAAGAAGCCGAGGGAAGAAAGAATCAAGATTGTTGGAAACAACCACAAGAATCCGAATTTTCTTTTCTTTTTCTTTTGGGGAAATATTTCCTTTTCAATACTCTCAAAAACTGAGTCGTTTGGTTCCAACCAATCTTCACCTTCGAGATCTGGTTCATTGAATTTGTCCCATATGTTTATATTCTCAGGCATAATTTCCTTTCTGTGATTTTTCAGTTTGCGAAATCTTAAATCTCAAGGCTTTTCTAGCCTTCATTAATTGCGTTTTGGAAGTATTTTCGGTGATGCCTAATTGTTCGGCTATTTCTCTGTGATTGAAGCCATCGACAACATACATGTTAAAGATGGTCCGGTAGCCTTTCGGCAAATTTACGATCAAATCTGTTAAATCTTTGAGGTTTAAATTTTCAATGGCCTTAGGTTGTTCTGAAAATTTTTCTTCCTTTATATCAACGATGTTATCGAAGTTGCTAAGGATGTTATTCTTCCTCAAATATTGTAGACAAACATTGATCGTAACTCTATTGGACCAGTTAATGTACTTTCCTTTCTCTGGATCAAATTGATGAAGGTCTTTAAAGATTTTAATGCAAGCTTCTTGAAGCAGGTCTTCCGCTTCAGGTCTGTTTTTGACATATCTTAAACAGGTAAGCATGTGCAACCGGTAATAGCGCTTATAAAGCTGGGTAAAGGATTCTTTATTCCCTTTACGAATATCTTTTATTAACTCTATGTCGGTCGTTGTTTTGGTCAAAGTTCTGATCTTCGTGTACATACTAAATTAAGATAATTGTGTACATTCTAAATAAAGGTAACTCAATATTTGTTCAATGAACGGGGAAAGAACTTCCTTCCCCACCATTGATCATTCAGCAATACTTTACTTTTTAATTATCAATTTTTTGAAAAATCGATTTCCATTGGCACTTATTTCAATAAGGTATAAGCCATTTTGGAAATCAACGGTATCATATACTTGATCTGGGCTTACATTTGCGTAAGTGCCCAAAATCCTTCCCTCCATATCAATGATTCTAACCTGTGTGTGATCTGATTCCATTTGATCTATGCTGAGTGTAAAATTGTCTTGTGCAGGATTAGGGAATACTTTTGCAAAAGCAAAATTATTAATCTCCTTGGTAGAAGTAGTGGTCGGAAGAAGAATGCCATTTATAGCATGAACTACACCATTGTCCACTCCAATGTCTGCTTGAATTACTTGAGCATCATTGATGAATACTCCATTATTAATGGTTACTGTTATGTCCTGTCCATTCAAAGTCGTCGCTTGTTGTCCGTCTGAAAGGTCTGTAGATCTGATATCACCTCCTACAACGTGGTAGAGAAGTATGTCGGTAAGAGGTCCCGTCGGATCAGCCAATAGAGCATCCAAGGTACCATCAGGCAAAGCCGCAAATGCATCATCAACAGGAGCAAATAGCGTTAAAGGTCCCACGGAATTTAACGCATCCTGAAGACCGGCGGCTAAGATCGCAGCTTCCAATGTATTGTGTGCTGTACTCGCTTCGACAATATCAAAAATGGTGGTACGGTAGTCTAGTACGGCATCAATCACGTGAACAACTCCATTGTCTGTTTCAAGATCGGCAACAATTACTTTTGCGTTATCTATAAATACACCATCATCATTAATCTGAACGATCACATCTCTATTGGCCAAGGTCGTAACGAAAGCACCATCCATTAAATCTGTGCTTAGGGCCTTTCCTGCTACCACATGGTGTAATAATATTTGAGTTAGAACGCCATCTGCATCTGCTAAGAGTGCATCCACAAATCCATCTGGAAGTGCTGCAAAAGCATCATCCGTTGGAGCGAATAAGGTTAATGGTCCCACAGAATTCAATGCATCTTCAAGTCCAGCAGCTAAGACTGCCGCCTCCAGCGTATTGTGATCTTCGCTTCCTTCTACAATGTCAAAAATGGTGGTACGATAGTCTAAAACTGCGTCAATTACGTGAACAACACCATTATCCGCTTCTAAATCTGCTAATATAACTTTGGCATCATCTACAAAAACACCATCGTCATTAATAGTAATGGTTACATCATTACCACCCAAGGTTGTTACGAATGAACCATCCATCAAATCTGTGCTGAGAGCAGTAGCTCCAACAACGTGATGTAATAAAATCTGAGTGAGAACACCATCGGCATCTGCAAGAAGAGCATCTACAAATCCTTCAGGAAGAGCTGCAAAAGCTTCGTCGGTTGGGGCAAAGACAGTGAAAGGTCCATCTCCAGATAAGGTATCAGCCAAATCAGCGGCTATTACAGCTGCTTCTAAGGTATTGTGATCTGGGCTATTTACAATAATGTCAACAACTGTGTTCTGAGCAAATAAGTTCAGGCTCAACAGGCAAAGTAGGCATAGGTATAAATTCTTCATATCTTCTTTTTTAATTGTTCGTATTGTAGATGTTGTGCGTAAAATCACAAAAGGGTTGCCTGAGGTGTAATTTTTTTTTGATGAGGTGACGTTATTCTCCGGCCGAGCTGACGGATGTATCGCTCCCTTGAAAAGTCTTTTTAGGATTTTATGGCGGTGGACTGGAGTATTATTGAGTTTGTTAAGGTGTTAGAATTTATATTCTTTCTTTAATTTAAAGGAGCTTTTAGATAGTAGATATGCATTATAAAGAAAAGGTCAAAACCATATTTGAGGAGATTGAACCAGCGCTTGAATTGTTTGATTGGCGTCGAAAAGAGGCTTTAGTGAAAACCAAACATCTGAAGATGGTTCTGTTTGTTGTGTGGGCCATTTTGACGGTTTTGGTTTTAGCGCTTCCGATGAATTTCCCGCTTAAGATTATTATTTCAACGGCAATCATTGGAATCTGCATTGGTGTTTCCGCAACGCATCGACGCAACTATGTAAATAAATTTAAAAAAGATCTTTCAGAGCTATTGTTTGACAGACAAGGGATAAAGGCAACACATGAATCTTTTAATCACCTATACTCTGGCCATTTTGAACAATCCGGATTATTTGAAGATGCCAATAACTATACTGGAGATGATTTAATTACTGGTACTAAGAATGGTTTATATTTTATTGGGTCTGAGTTGAAGGCGGCCTATGTGAGGCGCCGAAAAAAAATGCCAGACATAAATAGAACAATATTTGACGGTATCTACCTATGCGCCGAGTTGCCGAAGGATATCATGACAACGGTTACGATTTACAGTCGAGCCTTTAAGTTTGAATCGTATAAAAAAATAGCAGAGGGGGATTTCGATACACTCAGTAAATCATTCGATAAAATCTTCGAAGTTGAGTATCAGGATTACGACCAGACCTCACACCTTTTGACACCAGACTTCATGAAAGCCTTGGTAGCTTTTAAGGAAAAGCACAAGTATCCATTTATTTTAAAAGTAAGTCGAAATCAAGTGTATCTAGCGGTACAGGAAGATAAGGACTTTTTTAAGATTGATCTTAAAATGGCAGCCCATGACCAAAAAGGTTTTGAGCAATTTGCGGAAGACTGCCAGTTTTTCTTTGATGTTGTTAAACTTCTAGAAGAAGTTAAGTGATGTTACATTTTAAATTTATAAATTTTTTTATTTCCAAGGGTCAATGCACATGGCATAGCGATGATCTCCGGTGTAGAGTAAGCCGGTTTCTGGGTCAATTTCCATGTTCCTATTGAAGTGCCATTTCCAATTTTCTTCAAAATATGGAGCCTCGATTTGTTTTATAATATTTCCATTATTCGCATCTAATATTATTAGGTAATTACGACCATCAGAAAATGAGGTTGCAGATGCTATATATAATTTATTGTCATGAAATAAAACTCTGCTCGCAGATCCACCGGTATCAACATTAAATATTTCGTATCCAGTATGCACATCAAGACCGACGCAAAAACCATTTGCATTATTTCCCCACACCTTTCCATCGGCGGCTGTAATGTGAGAACTTAAGGTAAATTTGTTTCCATAATCTGCCCTCCAAGCCATTGAGCCGTCTGCTATGTCGTAAGAGTATATGGCATCATTTGCTAATAATATTTTTCCTTCACTAAATTGTGGACGCAAACCAGGGGTTCCACTTTGTGGAATTTGTAGTGGGATGGTATCGCTGGTCCAAACAAGTTTGTTTTCATCTAAGTCATAAAGGTTTAGAAAATAATTTTGGTCAATATCAATCCATTTCGCTGTGACTACTGTGACGTAGGATTTTCCTTGCCATTCTATTGGATAGGGTGAACCCATATAGACATCGTATTCATCTGTCTTATGAAACTCCCAAAGATATCTTGACGAACCATCAAGAACATTTGTTTCTTTAAGGTAAGAGAAGTCATCATAAACAAAATCACTTGAATAAGCCAAATTTTCCTTTCCCCAAAAAGCTGAAAGACCAAAGACATTTCCTCTTGTCTCCCATACGGTTTCTCCAGTATCCAAGTTGATGCCGTAAGTCAAATTATTATCGCCACAGATTAATATATTTTCAAAAACATATGATTTGAGGGAAAATCCATCCACGCCATATTCATCAAAAGCTTCCTGCCATTCCCATATTTTTTCACCATTTTCTTTATTGTAGGCAACCAATTTACCTATCGGACCTTCAAAGGCCACAAAAGGATACACGATCAAATCTTTAAATATTATAGGGTCATACATGAATCTTGAAACCTCAGATTCTGGGATTTCTTTTTGCCAAACAACTACTTTGGTTAAAGGATTTGGATCCTCCTTTGAGCAGGAGGATCCAAATAAAATGACGAGAAATATCAAAGCAGATAAATTTTTCATTTTAATTAATTTTAGTGTCTTCGTTATTTCCAAAGATCTATACACATGGCGTACCGATGATCTCCTGTATATAAGAATCCGGTTTCTGGATCTATTTCCATATTTTTGTTGAACCTCCAATCGTAATTATCTAGGAAGTAAGGCGCTTCTATTTGTTTTATAACTCTCCCATTATTGGCGTTAAGGACCATGATTAAATTGCGACCAAGTGTGAGAGATGATACAGAGCCTAAATATATTTTGTTATCATGATATAATATCCTACTGGTCGAACCGCCGGTATCTGTGTTGAATATTTCTCGGCCGGTATGCACATCTAGTCCGACACAAAAACCCGTGTCATTATTTCCCCATACTTTTCCATCCGCCGCTGTGATGTGAGAATTGAGGACAAAGGTGTTTCCATAGTCCGCTCTCCAGGCTAGAGAGCCATCTTCAATGTTATAAGAATAAATGGCATCATTGGCCAACAAAATTTTTCCTTCGTTAAATTGGGGACGAAGTCCTGGGATTCCACTCAAAGGAACTTGTAAAGGAATGGTGTCGCTGGTCCAAGCTAATTTTTTGTTGTCGAGGTCATAGAGGTTTAAAAAATAGTTTTGGTCACTGCCAATCCATTTACCTGTGATAACCGTAACGTAAGATTTACCTTGCCATTCTATTGGAAACGGTAAACCCATATATGCCTTGTATTCATCTGTTCTGGCAAATTCCCATAAATATGTCCATGTTCCATCTAAAACGTTTGTTTCCTTTAAGTAATTAATTTCATCATTGATGTAATCGTAAGAATAGACTTTGTTGTCTATTCCGCAGTAATAAGGTGCATTATGAATATCACCCTTTGCATCCCAAAGCGTGATTCCTGTATTTAAATCTATGCCATAACTCAAATTGTTATCTCCACAAATTAAAAGATTCTCATAGATATATGACTTGAAAGAAAATCCATTACTTCCATAATCGTCGAATGCCTTTTGCCACTCCCAAACCATTTCTCCATTTTCTTTATTGTAAGCTACTAATTTTCCTACTTGGTCGTCAGTCCCTCTTAGCGGATAGATAATAAAATTTTTATAAAGAAATGGATCATTAATAAATCTAGATTTATCGGATTCATTAAACTCTTTTTTCCAAACAATCGGTTCGGCTAAAGGATTTGGATCCTCCTTGGTACAGGAGGATCCAAATAATATGACGAGTAATATCAGAGCAGATAAATTTTTCATGTAGATTATTTTTAGTGTAAACAATTTGGTATTTTAAAGATAGGATCAGGCGCTTTTTGTGGATCAATGTTTAATTTGATAATTTCTCTTGTGGCACCACTCTCAGGTTCATTGAAATGGGTTACTCCAATGATGTATTCATCTTTGATAGCGCCGGGTAATGCTTGTCTATCATATGGTACCACACCATCATTGAGTTGGTCAGGTCCAAAAATTGGTTGTGGAGTGTTTTCATAGACAAAACATTTTGGGTTGTCTTCACAGTAGACCTCAACAGATTGAACATCGAACGGTTCTTGACCTGAGCTACCATCGCAGGGTACGGGTGTACCATTTAAATCCATGCAATCGCAGATCCAAGTTTTTACTCCTTGATTTTGATAACCTATAATTCCAGCGCCTGCTCCTATGATGTCATTCCAGTTTTGTTCTATGCTTTCCCACCATACATACATTGAGTTAACCGCTGTTCTTGCTTTTGCAATTTTATTTGCATGGAAGGGCATCGTCCAAGATATGCTATGAAGTAGATTTAAAGTGTTGGACATTTGATGTAATATGACTTCAATAATTAAAGCAATATTTTGTGGAGATTGAGAACTCAAGATTTGGAAAATTTGGCCTGGATCAGTATCGTCTACCATGGTCCAAAATTCATCTTCTTCTATTGGTATGGCACATTGTACTCCTATTGCAGGTTTTTTTGCTGAACTTAAATTGGAAATAGCTCCATTGGTTTCTAACTCTCTAGCGCTTGTCTTATCTCCAACAAAAGGTAAATTCTGTTCTAACATTGAAAATAGGCCACCTTTTGTCAAGCTGGCATTTAGGTTGTCAGGTACCTCATTATTACTTATGATGATTAGTTGAAATATAATACTTAGCAAATTTTTGAATTTAGATTCTCTAGTTGATCCAACACCTAGCCAGGCTTGTAATTTACCATCTCTGTAAGAATCTGCTAAAGGTGCTCCATCATGAGCTGTGCCTACTGTAAAATATCCTTGAAATAGGTTGGTGTCTTCTGTGTCTAATTTTCTAAGATTTGCACCTCCAAAACTGTGGCCTATGGCAATCGCATCTGCATTGTTGTATCCCTCAACCTGTGATTTGAATTCATCACAGTATTTCTGCATGCCATAGGCAGATTCCATGAAAAAGGATGTAACGTTTACATTGGGACAGTTTGCCATTTCTGATGCTAGAGATCCCCAGGATCCTTCATTTCCACCTAAGCCGTGAGCGAAGTGTACTTGTTTTTGTGCGAAGCTCGCAAAAGTAAATAGTAGTAAATTGAAAAGTAATATTATTTGTTTCATGTTCTTTTAATTGATTGGCTAATGAATAAAATGATTAGTAGACATCTACTTGGAAGTTATCGAAACTGAGGATGTCTTGAGTAATTACTGGAGGTGAGCACACAGTTGATTGATTGAGGTTTACATTGATAATTGATTTTGGGGTGACGGTTCCATCTTGATGACAGGTGTAAACGATGACTGTCTTAGAAGTTACTACTCCTGATTTATCCGTGGTTACCGAACTGACAATGGCCATGGCATTTTTGTCATAGATAATTTCTGTTGTACTACCATCATCATTGGTGGTGGTTATGGTTACACTCGAGCCATTATCTTGCACTTCAGCTCCATTGTCTTCTGCTTCTTGCATTAACTGATTAAAGAGTTGCAACTTTTGCTCTTCGTTTAATCCGAATGTTTGAGTTACTGCTACGATGAATCCTGGGTCAACGGTCATATCCACTTTGGTGGTTCCGGTACTGTCTGTATAGGTTACTTCTCCATTACATAAACTGATGGTGTAATCAGGTCTGTTTCCTTTGGATTCTGTGCGTGTTACGTTGTAACCTTCCACTTGGCTGCAAAAACTTCCATCACCATTGATGGTGGTTGATACTGATTTTGTAGTTGGCGGAATGGTTAAAATCTTTAGGTCTAAAAGACACACATCTTGCATGGTGCCGTCAATTGGTTGAAAGCTATGACTTTCGGTGACTTCATAACTTATGTCTACCTGCTGTGCAAGACCTCTGGAGTCAGATTCTTTTTCTTCAAAAATTGAAGGACCTAAAGAGGTTTCGTCTGAACAAGCGATTAATAATATTATCATAAGTGTAATTGAACTAATTATGGTTAATCTCATGTATTAAGTGTTTTAGTGGATTAAAAAATGAACCACTTTGAAAGCGTACTTTTACACTTTGGAAGCAGTCTATAAATGATCTACTATTAATGCATGGATTAACCTTTAGGTAAACATTTTTTCGCTTTCGCAAATCAATAATTCAAAGATGAAGAAGTGACCTTCATTATTTTGTAGATATTTATAAGTGGGGTAAGTATTTTTTCGCTTAATCGTAGAACAGAAAAGAGAAAAAGGGTCTAAATCCATAAATGGAGAAAAGTTGAATAATAATTTTACGATTTGTAAAACTACCTTTGCGCAAGCGAATTGAAAGATATTGAACTAAGCAACTTCATTATTAAAAAGTAAGGAATGGAAGATCAGAAACCCGTGGAAGAAACGGATGCTAAAATACCTGAGGCCAAGGATGTCAAAAAATTGGCTGGAGGATTTTGGGCATTTTTGAAAGATCTGAGTAGCATTCATGATGAAACAGATAAGGAAGCGACGTTGCAGCATATCAAAGAGGACATTCCTTTTAAAGGGCATGTCGTATGGATTCTTATCTGCTCCATTTTTATCGCTTCCTTCGGATTAAATGCCAACTCTGAGGCGGTGGTTATCGGAGCCATGTTAATCTCCCCGTTGATGGGCCCGATACTGGGTGCCGGTTTATCCCTGGCGATCAATGATGTGGATATGATGAAACGGTCATTGATACATTTCGGAGTTATGATAGGTGTGAGTGTATTTACAGCCTTTTTATTCTTTTATATCTTTCCTCTGAAGCTAGAATCTTCCCAACTTTTGGCGAGAACTGCACCTGATATTAGAGATGTTTTTATTGCCTTTTTTGGAGGTCTCGCCTTGGTACTTGCGAAGTCCAAAAAAGGGACCATGTCAAGTGTGGTGTTCGGAGTAGCGATTGCAACTGCTTTGATGCCGCCTCTGTGCACTGCAGGTTATGGACTTGCTATCGGAAATCTCAGTTACTTCCTAGGGGCAATGTACTTATTTACAATTAACTCCATCTTCATCGCTTTTGCTACCTTTTTGGTTATAAAATATCTTGGCTTCCCGATGGTTAAGTACGCCAATTCCGTGAAGCGAAGACGCATTGCTCAACTCGTAAGCTTGTTTGCTTTTGCGATCATTGTGCCTTCCATTTTTACCTTCATCAATTTATTTAAGAAGACAAGTTTTGAAACGGATGTTGCTAGTTATGTCGAAACAGAAATAAAATCTAATGGCAAACTTCGTTTGTTTGACCATAATTTTGATTATAGAACAAAAAGTTTGAAGCTGGAATTTTTGAATGAAATTTCAGAGGCCACCCAAAATGATTTGGTGAATGAGTTGCAGGGTTATAAATATTTAAAAGACATCACTTTGGAAATTAAAGGGGACGACATTAATAGTTTTAAAGTGATTTCTGGTGCCTATGAAGATGCCCGAACACGTATTGGTGAAAAAAATCAGATCATCGATGCCTTGAACAAAGAGGTAACTCAACTGCGCCAACAACTTGAAAAAAACACCGGCAAAAAGACCCTCTCTTGGCTAAGTGTTTCCAAGGAGGCAAAAATCAGATTTTCGGATTTAGAGCAATTAACCTACGGTCAATTGGTTCAATCCGACTTTCTTAAATGTGATACGATCCCAATGGTTTATGTCAGGTTTAATGAAGGTTTGGATTCAATCAAACGGACAGAGAAAAAGATGCAATTGAAAGAATGGTTAATGAAAGAGATGGGAGTGGATAGCATACTTTTGCAGGATCGATTGTATTAGGGCGGGATTGAAATAGTCTAGATGTTTGCCACAATTTACTGACTAGGATTCATCGTATGAATGAATGGATGGGAGAAGGATTCGGTAGGATGGAGTTATTTTTATTGAACGCTTTTTTTCAATCTAAGAAAATTTATCATCGTTTGGAACCTTGATCTATCTGATGTATTTGATGGACATGATCTTAGTTTACTGAGTGACACATAGAATTTGTATTAAAAATAATAATTAGGAGGAGCTGAATAAAATCAGGAACATCCTTGAATATTGAAAATCTTGATTCAAACAGGTTTCAACTGCTAGTGAATTTTAATTGAAGATTTTTGTTTAATGGATAGTATTGAACGCTCTTTTCAATGTAAGAGACTCCATCATCGTTTGGAACCTTGATCTATCTGATGTATTTGATGGACATGATCTTAGTTCACTGAGTAACACACTGTTTTGGTGTTAAAAATAATAATTAGGAGGAGCTGAATAAAATCAAGCACATCCTTGAGTATTGAAAAACCTGATTCAAACGGGTTTCAACTGCTAGTGAATTTTAATTGAAGCTTTTTGTTAAATGGATAGTATTGAACGCTTTTTTCAATGTAAGAAACTCCATCATCGTTTGGAACCTTGATCTATCTGATGTATTTGATGGACATGATCTTAGTTCACTGAGTGACACATAGAATTTGTATTAAAAATAATAAATAGGAGGAGCTAAATAAAATCAGGAACATGCTTGAGTATTGAAAATCCTGATTCAAACAGGTTTCAATTGCTAGTGAATTTAAATTGAAGCTTTTTGTTAAATGGATAGTATTGAACGCTTTTTCAATGTAAGAAACTCCATCCTCGTTTGGAACCTTGATCTATCTGATGTATTTGATGGACATGATCTTAGTTCACTGAGTGACACATTGCATTGGTGTTGAAATAATAATTAGGAGGAACTGAATAAAATCAGGAACATCCTTG
>ENA-ORXT01000156-ORXT01000156.1-marine-metagenome-genome-assembly--contig:-NODE-156-length-114783-cov-10.666495_pt1 | contig 114783 bp, 18 predicted proteins | sample MGYA00237868_ERZ511482 | MGnify/ENA metagenome assembly ERZ511482 | reverse complement strand
TTCGCGCCATTTCCACAAGTTTCTGTTACGCTGGCTCCTGCATTGGTTGTTAACCAGTTTTGTAATGCTGCGTCGTTACCAGAGCCATCACACTGCACTACTAGATCGCTTGATGCTATATCCAATACTGGCGGAATCGTATCGATAATGATAAACCTTGCCGTGTCTCTTACTATATTATCACAGTCATCTGTTGCAGTGAAGATTACCGTTAAGCGGTTTGTCGTATCTGCATCACAATCGCCTACTGTTGGCACTCCGTTGTTATCATAATCATTTGTCCAAGTGATAGGATTTGTACCAGTGTTACAATCGTCTGCCACAGAAGCCCCACCATAATTATTTAACCAACTAGATAAATCAGTTAGATTCCCACTGCCATCACATTGCACAATGCTATCTTGAGCAAATGCATTAATAGCTGGAGGAATAGTATCAATAATAATAAACCTTGCTGCACTTGCTGAAATGTTATTACATTCATCTGTAGCAAAGAAAGTAACTTCCAAAACATTCGTAGTGTCAAAATTACAGCTTGATAATTCTGGTACGCCTAATCCATCATAATCATTTGACCATGTAAATGAGCCACAAGAGTCAGAGGCCATAGCGTATCCATTATTTAAAATCCAGGTATCTAAGGCGTTGTTATTACCTAATCCATCACAAATAACTATAGAGTCTCTTGCTGGTGTTAAAATTACAGGCGCATCAGAATCAACTATATTGATAATTGCCGATCTAGCACTTGAATTACCACAAGCGTCCGTTGCAATGAATTCAACAGTAGCATTTCCTTCAGCACCGCATGTGTAAGTTAAACCTGAATAATTATTAGTAACTGTAATTGAATCACAATTGTCAGAGATTATTCCATTCCCCATATTGGCTAGCCAAGTAGAAATTTGATTACTTGGATCATCGCTACAAGAAGCAATTAGTTCTGATGGATTTAAATCCCATACTGGAGCACTCAAATCTACTATATCAAATATTAAAGTATCATAGCCCATACACCCAGCAGTATTTTCTGCAATTAGTGTAATTTCATACGATCCACAATCATTATAAACTATACCATGCGGGCCAGGACCTGTAGCGGAACTTATAGATGCATTTCCATTAAATGTCCAACTGTAAGATACACTAGGCCCAGGATTATCTGCACTGAAAAAGACTGTATCAAATGTACAAGTTGATGAGTTGAGTACATCAATAGAAGTAAATGGAATACAGCTATCATCAAGACAATCGATTAGTCCATCACCATCATCATCAATTCCATTAGTACAATCTTCCGTACAACCAACCGCAAAAAATAAAACTGAATCTAAAGAAACGCATCCAGCATTATCCGTCACGGTTACTTTAAAAAGAGAGTCCGTAGTAATATTTACAACAATTGTTGAATCAGTAGAACCATTATTCCATAAATAAAGATATGGCAAGTCACCGCCAGTAACATTCGCTATAAGCGTAGTATCCGTTGACAAACAAACATTTGCGTTTGACCCTAAATCTACAATTAGTTCATTCGGTTCTAAAATAGTCCAATTATTAATAAGCTCACATAAGTTTTCATCAGTGATGGTAACCTCGTAATTTCCGATCGTTAAGGAATCAATATCTTCTGATGTTTCGCCATTGCTCCAAGCATAACTATAGTTCCCAAAACCTCCTGAGACCTCTAGATCTATTGCACCACTATCCTCTCCGAAGCAATTAACATTCCTCACATTTGCACTATCTAAAGTTAATGGGTTGGCAGGTTCTGTCAAAGTTACACTCCCTACAACAAAACAGTCATTTGCGTCTGAAACGGTTACATTATATGTGCCTGCTTCAAGATTAGAAACAAAAATACTTTCACTAGATAAGTCATCATCCCAAATTAATGCATATGGGGCTGTCCCTCCATTAACATCTGCGAAAGCGCCACCATCAGCAGCTCCAGTACAACTAATATCAAAACCATTATAGTCAGTACTAGCGGCAACATCAACAGTTAAAATAGCAGGTTCTAAGAAGTCTACGGTATCAATAGCAATACATCCATTATTATCCGTCACGGTGACATAATAAGTAGCATTCGATATATTTGATAAATCCTCTGAGGTGGATGAATTACTCCACAAAATACCATATGGACCTGTACCTCCAATGATAGTCATATCAATAGCACCATCAAGATCACCGTTACAAGTTGGGTAAGTTTCCATAAAAGTCATATAAAGACTATCAGGTTCTGTTATAGTATATGACTCTATAGTGGTACAATTATTAGCATCTGTAATAGTAACAAAATAGTCTTTAGGAAATAATCCAGTTCTATCTTCTGTAGAAACACCATTATCCCAATTAAATCTATAAGGATTACTGCCTCCAGAAACAGTAAGATTTATAGAACCGTTATCCTCGTCATAGCAAGTAGAATTTTGCACTATACCATTACCTAAAATCTGTTCTGGATCTTCAATTAAATAAGATCGAACAATTGCACACCCTGCATCATCAGTTATAGTAACCGTGTATGTACCTTCATTAAGCCCGACAATATCTTCGGCTGATGGACCGTGTGCCCAGTTGAATGCATATGGTGTAAAGCCACCAGATACGGTAAGATCAATAGCACCATTTGAATCACCAATACATCTTATTTCAGTAAAAGCAGCACTATCACTGAGAATCTCTCCTTCAAAAATTTCACGATTAATAAATATCTGACAATTATTTGCATCACTAAGTGTAGCACTATATACACCTGCACCTAGGCCGTTTCTTAAAAAATCACTATTAAGGTCGGACCAGTTTATAGTATAACCACCAACGCCGCCAGATGGTATCACATTGATACTGCCATCTGTATCTCCATTACATGTCACATTAGATACTGTAATATTAGCTTCTATTCTGGAAGGTGGACTAAGAGTTATACTAGTAGTAGAGATACAGTCATTCTCATCGGTAACTGTAACTCTGTAAGTACCTGAACTTAGTGTATTGATTCTCTGAGTAGTAGCATTAGTACTCCAGAGATAAGTATAAACTCCTGTACCACCAGAAACAATCGCTTCGACTTCTCCATCACTACCACCAAAACAACTAACTTCCGAGATCGTGTTAATTTGGACAATTAATGAATCAGGTTGTGAAATAACAAAGTTATCAATTGCTTCACAATCATTATTATCGGTGACAGTAACTGAATAAGAACCAGCGGGAACATTAGTGATAGTAGAAGTCACTTGTCCTGTATTCCAGAAGTAAGATTTAAAAGGCACATCTCCAGAAGCTATAACTTCTAAATCTGCATTACTATTTCCATTGCAAGTTATATCTTCTGTCTGATTAAAAGCAAGAGTTATTTCAGAAGGTTCCGTTATTAAAACGCTACTGACGCTAGTACACAAATTCTGATCTGTTACAGTTACAGTGTAGCTGCCAGCTGATAAATTTGAGGCGGTTCTTCCAATAGTTGAATTACTCCATCTATAGTCAAATGGACCTACACCACCAGTAGAAGTAGCAAAGGCTGAACCATCAGATTCTCCAAAACAACTAATGTCTTGAGCGTTATAGTCAGATGTAACAGCAATACTTGATCCTAATTCAAGAGGCTGATTGATCGTTACACTATCAATAATGAAGCAAGCACTATTGTCCGTAATAGTTACAAAGTACTGCCCTACGATTAATCCATCATTTGTGAATGTAGTAGGTCCGTTACTCCAATCATATCTAAACGGTGGAAAATCACCCGTTGCTATAACTTCTACTGCACCATCATTTTCACCAAAACAGCTAATGTCAAAACCATTATAATTCTCTGTTTTATTAATTGTAGATTCGATTGTGCCATTGACTGTAATTATTTGTGTACTGCTTGATGATGACCCACAATTATCAGTGGCTGTCCAAGTTCGCTCAATAGAATAATTACAATCTACGTTATTAATTTCTTCAGTAAATGTTATAGTTGCATAAGAACAATTATCTATTGCTCTGACACAAGATTGTGGAATTACTTTAACTTCTGCTAAGCTTAAATAATCGGCTTTATCTAATTGTACTCGCACATATCTACCAGATCTGTTAATGGGTATACTTGTAGTTGCTAAAGCATTACCATTGCTTTTGAAACTATAAACTCCTGCTTGATTAATAGTACTAATTAAAGAAGTAGAATTAAAAGGAACATCAGAAACTAATACATAGAAGTCTGAGAGTCTCTCTCCGCAACAATCCGTTCTATTCCATATTTCAATTAACCCTATTTGCTCAATAGCTTGAAGGTCTAATTCCCACCACGCTTCATTTTCTAAATTTGTAGATGTTATACTTGCTGAACTATTATTAGAAGTATTATCGTCAATAGCTCTTGATGCATTTCTTGAATTGAAAGTTGAGGATTGATAAGCAGTTTTTCCTAATGCGTAGTTTACTTCATCGCCTTTACAGGGTGGTGTAGGAATATTAGAAGCATCGACAGTTATATCAGAAGGTACCCCTTCCAACACAGGTCCAGAGGGATCACTAACTGTAATTTCCTGCTGATGAGTTGTTGTATTTCCACAGTTATCTGAAGCAACCCATTCTCTAGTCAAAACATACTCATCCTCACAGAGTCCATCACTTCTAGATTCGTTATAGACAACATTAACATTATTGCCGCAATCTGCAGAGACTATGATGGATGGTTCATATGTACTTGGTATACAGTAACAGATTTGACCAATTCCAATTACGTGCTCTGCATTTGGATTTGACGAAATATAGCTATTAAATTGACTATTATTTGCAGATGTGTTACTAGACTGAGTCCAGTTATTTTTATAGGTTATTTCAATTCTCTTAACTGGTAAATCATAAAATAGAAATTTAATATCTCCATCACTACTTGCATCATCTATTAGTAGAGATCCATCATAATCATCTGATGCTTGAAATTCATTATCTCCGACATTTGAAACAAACTGACCAAGTTCGTAATTATTACATCCATAATTAATTTCTGAACCATTTTGATCAAAGATTTTCAATACGATTGCATCTGTATAGTAGACATCTTCATCAAGATCATTAATGGTAAATGACAAATTTTCGACGACCTGTGAAAATTCAATTTCGATAGTTGAAGAATTACCATTAGAATAGACAGCATTAGTTTCACTTTGTAACTGCCCAAACTTGATAGCTGAAATAGTTGAACCACACGGAGAGTTATCTCCCGCACTTCTTGGATAAAGATTATCAGCAGATCTAAAGTTCGTTATATGGGTGCCAGAAGTAATTTGAAATTCAGTATTAACTCCATCAGAATTAATTATTTCACCGTTCATGTCCTGTGCCCCTTCAGTCTGCGATGGAGGATAGGCAACATTACTGAATGTACAGTTTGGTTCATTAATAAGCGGTGGTTCGGGGACTGCGTCGCAAGACACCGTTATGTCATTAGGGAATCCAGATAATTGGGGATCTTGCGGTTGCTCTACTGGAAAGGTAACTTCTGGCTGAAGTGATATACTACCATTATTAACAGTTGCAATATTTCTAACTATAGTTGCACTAGGTATATCGTCAATTACTGCTTCGAAGAAAATTATTATGGAGTCCCCAGGTAAAATAGTATTTGGGAATGTATACCCCACTTCATCAAGGGGAAAGCTTGATCCAGAACCATTATCTGTTATTGAGGAGGTCACACCATCTTGTCTAAAAGAAGTACTACCGTCAATATAGGTAAGATTAGAAGATAATGTATCAATAATAGTAATAGAATTACCCGTCAAAGGTAGCGCACCCGTATTAGAAACTATGATGGTGTAGAAAACCTCGTCGCACTCGTCAAATAAGGAGTTTCTATTATAATCACTACTTAAATCAACACACTTACTAGTAGACAGCGGAATACCATTAGGAAGACCTGTACCTAAATCCAATGCAGGTTGTGCACCTGAAGCTACGTTTGGATCCTGACCATATGCTCCTGCAATTATAGCATTAGAACCGTCACATACCCATAGCCTCATCCCTGATTGATCAATTACACCAGGCTCCTGAACGATTGCTCTATCCATCGGATTTAAAACATAAATAGAATCGAACTCTACTGAATTTGAATCTGTATATGCGCCACCGTCTCCCTTATAATCCACACATATTCTTATTGGATTTGTAGAAGTTCCATAGTTGTTTGGATAATCTGCAGTAATCCATACTGGTGAGGATGTTTCATTATATAGTGACTGACAAGCTAAAAGATCGAATTCAGCCATTGCTGCAAATGGATTTCCATTTATTTCAGAATTGATAACTAATCTTAAATAACTAGTGGTTAATTCTGGAATAGTTACATCCTTTGCCGCGGTGCTAAATATTGTAAAAGCACCTGTAGCCACAGCAGAACCCCAATTAGTACCATCATCACTAATATATAATTCATACTGTCCAATATGACCAGATGAGTTACCATCTTGTCTTGGCGTATATCTAAATCCACTTATATCAGTAGCTTGACCCAAATCTATTTCAATGAAATGCGGCATCGGAGCTCCGCTTTCTGCAGTAGAACAACAGCAGTTGAAAGAGATCGCATCAACATCAACATTATATATATTACGATTTGATAATCTTATAAAATTCGTATTGATATTTGCAGTAATTACTTCATCAAAGTAGCTTGTATTATTAATGCGAATTGGGCTATCAGGATGAAGCGTAAAACTTATACCATCTACAGACTCAAAAATGTCAATCTCTGGTGTATCACTTGTCCCTGGATCTCTTCGCCATCTGATAGAATAATTTGCATTTTGATCAATTTGATCATCAAGCTCAACGGTTATCCTATCATTGGTATCGTATAACTGAGCAGAAAAAGCATCGGGAGCCCCAAGAATAGAATTCGAATTAGTAACTCCGCTAGAATTAGTAACTGTATTCGCATTACCTTCTGAGCAGCCAATTCCTGGCGTAAAATCTGTTAACCAAAATGTATTCGGGTTATTATCAATGGCGTTTTCTTTTACTCCATTAAAGTCATTTGTCTCTTCACTATCCGCAAATTGCACGTTCCATCCACTTTTATCAATTACAGAACCGTCAGAACAAAATAAAGTTGGATCATGAGAAGGTGCGAAACTAACTAATGTTATTTGAGACGATAGTTGATCTTTAGGTATAAGTGCAAACCCCCAATCGCTACCACTAGTAGTACCCGAAATTGAGGCATCAATAGCAGCTACCGCATAAAAAATATCACTTGAATTAATTGTATAGAATTTAGAACCTGTTCCATTTGGTATGAGCTGATCCACAGTTTGACCAGGACCTACTGAAATATTTGATACAACATTTGTATTGGTAAGGTACCTAACATTAATAGTATTAGTATTGCTAGGGTTATGTAAGAATACACGAGTAGGTGAACTATTAGTCGTTGAAACTGGGTTATAATACTCATTCCTCCATTGTTCAGTAGGCTTTAGAGTAAACCACCTCGATTCAAATGTCGCACAAGGTTTTCCCGTTATTAAATCTACTTGAACATTGTCAGAGGCTAAAATTCTAGAACCAACCAATAGACCTCCGTTCACCAAATAGCTTTCTCCTCGCTGTAAAGTCCTAGTAATGTCGGGAAAATTATCATTATCTAAATATATATCTACTGTAGTATTATTATTCTCAGCCATAATCATAGCACCACTATAATTAAACATCGTATTGTCATTATTAGTGTTTTCACCTATAGGCATTTGATATGATGTACCCCACAATGAGGTTGGGTATACCTCTAATGCACCAGCAAACAGAGTAGAGGTACCACTTGCCCAGCCCAATCTAGTTACTGCTATATTGCCTTGACTAGCTATTCTATCCCCACCATCAAAATCCGAAACCGCCTGTCTTGTTGTGGAAACTACTTCGCTTTCTAATATAATACTTCCTCCTGCTACTAATACATCTCTTGCGTATCCTGGAGGGATACCATTTGAAGGGTCATTATCACCCCATATTTGCGTTCTATTTGGACCAGTTTCTTGAATTGGAAAGGCAAGGTTAGCTTCATAACCATTTTCCCATTGATCATAATATATTCTTACACCATCCTCAACTATTCCTATTGATACATAGGAAAAAATAGGATCTTGTGGGGTCTCTGCACCTCCTCCACAGTCAATACTATTAAGACTTTCAAAAATTTGATCTTCAGGTGCTGGGATATAATATGTTTCCACAAACTGAGCTCCGTTTATGGCATCTGAACAATACTGAGATTCTTGCCCAGAACCTACTATACCAGCTCCAGCAATTAGCTCAAGACTGCTTGATGAAAAACAAGATTGACCAGAAAATCTTACGTCGACAGTATAGATGCCTTCTGTTAAATTTGAAAACACATTACTCGTTTGCCACCCTCTTACCCCACGTAATTGATATTGTATTTGAGTAGTATTATTTGAGCCTGATGCATTTACAATAACACTACCATCACTTGCTGCAGATTCAGATGGATTGACGATAATAATATTATTAATAATTGGAGCTTGTGGTACATCTATTACCACCGTCTTAGGAGCGGTCGGACAAGTCCCAAAACTATTTCTCACAAAAACATCATAAGTTCCAGGCGCTAAATTTCTAAATTCATTTGAGGTTTGCCATGCCAAACCAGTAATTCTATAATTGTAGGTTCCTACACCACCAGTTGCATTTACTGCTATGGCTCCATCGTTCACTCCACAATCATTTAAATCGGATGCACTTGCAGTAAATTGTATAATAGGTGGTGAATTTAAAATAATAGTATCTCTGCCTATACAACCGTTTTCATCTGTCACCGTAAGTACATGTGTACCAGCCCCAACATTTGTTATATTTGGCGTTGTAGCACCAGTAGACCAATTATAAAGGTAGTTCCCAGTTCCTCCGCTAGCGGTAGATGAAACGGCACCGTCAGTAGCACCATTACAACTCACTGCAAAGCCGTTATAATCTGAATCTAGATTTAGATTGATGGATAAAGGAGCTGGCTCAGAAATGTCGATACTATCTACTATTTCACATCCATTTTCATCAGTAACAGTGACCCTGTAATTACCTGGTCCAACATTATCTAAGAATGAATCTGTATTGGGTAAATCTTGCCAAGCATAAATATAGTCACCTACACCACCAGATGTATTCGTCTCTACTCTTGCATCATTAGCACTTGAACAGCTGATCTCTTCTCCATTGTACTGATTCGGCACATCCATAGTAAGAACTAAAGCTGGAGGGTCTACTATATCAACTGAGGAAACTGAGGTACAGTTTTCTGCATCTGTTACGGTTACTATATATGTCCCAGAAGATAAATTTGTGAGATTTACAGATGTTGAATTGTTCTCATTCCATAAGTATGTGTAAGGAGCAGTACCTCCAGTCTGAGTAGCTGTAATAGCTCCATCACTAGCACCATTACAGCTTAAATAGAATCCGTTATATACTTGATTGATATTAATGTTAGAGGCTAAGTTTGAAGGTTCTGTAATTATAACTTCGTGCGTAATCTGACAGTCATTATCATCTAGTACAGTAACGCCGTAAGTTCCAGCAGGAAGATTCTCTATATCTTGCGTAAAAGCTCCATTAGTCCAAGTGTACCTATAAGGCGCTGTCCCTCCAGTAACGGTAAGATCAATAGAACCGCTACTGTTTCCAGAGCAATCCACATTATCCTGAGTAGATGATATGCCTAAAGGTGGGGGTTCAGATATTGTCAGAGGAGTCTCTATTTCACAGCCATTGCTATCATACACTTTAATAGTGTAGCTACCTGCTGCCATATTAGTTCTATCTCCATTATTGGAATGTATGTCTGCAACTTGATTTTCATTCAATGCTATATTGTGATAGGTTACATTATCCATTTGTCCTTGATAAAAGGCATCATAAGATGAAAATAAATTATCTTGAAACACATCATTGTCTATAGTTCCTCCTATACCTCCTCTATTGCTAAAACCATTTAAAGGTATAATACCATAATTAGTGGCCACCATATCAACTTCTACACCATCTACATACAGATATAAATCTCCAAAATCATAAACTACTGCAATATGAACCCAATCAGAAGAGGGTGGATAAGTAGTGCTTATTTCCTCAGAAGTAGAAATGTTGCTCCTCACTGATGTAACTATTTCATTATTCCTCAATCTAATTCCAATTCCCCTTGTGCTAGAACCCTCCTCAAATAGTGTTTGTTCTCCAGCAAATCTGGATGGTTTTATCCACATTGAGATGGTACGGTAATCAATTGCTTGAGACATAAATACACCTGCTTCCGCATATTCTATTTTATCATCTCCATCGAAAAATACAGAGGTTGTTCTTTCTATTGCATCTGGTAAAAATGTAGGATCACCAAAAATGGTAATAGGACTATGGTCATTTCCAGATATATCTCTAAAGTTGCTCCGGCCTTCTTCAAATGGCCAATGCGCCACTGTACCCATATCAGACCAGATATAAGAATATGGTCCCACACCTCCGTCTACATCAAGGTCTATAATAGACCCATCATTATCTCCATTACAATTTACATTTACTATAGTTGCATCAACATCTAGTGGCTCTGGTTCGTCCACTAAAAAAGAAAATGATTCTTGACAATTATCAGCATCAATTATTGTGACTTGATAGTTCCCTGCACTTAAATTAGTAACATTTTTAGTATTTGGCCCATGACTCCATGTGTACGAATAAGGAGACACTCCTGTAGTTATATCTATAAAGATACGACCATTAGATTCGCCATTACATAGCACATCTTCTACAGCGGAATCTAAAGAAATCTGACCAGGCTCATTAACTGTTCCACTGTATATTTCAACACAATTATTTTCATCGGTCACTGTAACTGTATACGTCCCTGCACCTACGTTTTCTAGATCTTTATTTGTGGAGCCGTCCGACCAATTGTATCTGTAAGGACTGGTTCCACCTTGTGGATTTAATTCAATCCGACCATTACTTGCGTCAAAACAATCTGCATCTCTAATATTGCCATTTAGTGTTAGTTCATCTGGTTCATCAAGGGTCATCGATAATGTTATCATACAACCATTGTTATCTGTGACCGTTGCTGAATATGATCCGACAGAAAGATTAGTAATTGAGTCAAGCGTTCCCGGAACACTCCATTGATAAAAATATGGTGCTGTACCACCAGAAGGTTCTAAAGTAATACTACCATCATCAAATCCATTACATGATGGTTGAACTTGAGTTCGAGTAGTAGACAATACCGACGGCTCGTTAATTGTAAAAGAAGTACTTGCTGTACAACCATTAATATCAGATATAACTAAGTCATAGGTACCAGCATTTAAGTTATTCCGATCACCAATATTATTTTGAAGGTCATCCAACTCTTGATAAGATAAGGCTTTATCTGAGATCCTTACATCATCCATAAGTCCACGGTAAAAATTATTGTTTGCGGTTCCAAATACATCCTCTGTAAATGTTCCACCTAATCCACCAGATTCTGGATGACTTGCGATTGAATTAAATGTCCCTGTAAAGACCCCTGTAGATACACCATCGACCAATAGCTCTAAACTACCATTATCAAATATAAGCGCTACAAAATGCCAATTTCCATCAAGCGTCATGGTAGCTGTTCCAGAGTTTAAATCATCTTGCCCAGTGTTATCAACCCTACCAATAAGCGCATTTCCATCAAGCTTTAATGCAATACCTCTATAGAAGTCTCCTTCCTCAAATAAAGTTTGTACTCCATTAAGTATAGCTGGTTTGATCCACATGCTTATTGTTCGTTCTGTAATAGCGGACTCTAAATATCCAGCATCATCATCGTATTTCAATTTGGTATTCCCATTAAATTCGAAGGATGTACTTTGTACTGCGGCATCCGTAGAGTATAATATAGTCCCCGCAGTATTTTTTCTAATTAAATTATGATTGTTACCCGATACATCATCAGTTGAATTTTCAAAAGGGTACATTCCTTCAAATTCTAAATCTAGGTAATTAAAGTTATATCCAGGTGTACCCCCATTGATAATTATATTATCAATATAGCCAGTACTGTCTCCATTACACAGCGCATCGTGGGAATCACCGGTAACTGTCAGCGGTAAAGGATCCATGATTTCCTGAGAAACTGTGGCAGTACAATTATTTGCATCTGTAATAGTTACAGTATAAATATTAGGACCTAAATCAGAAATATTTCCTAAAGTTGCAGTAGAGTTATCCCATACATACGTATAAGGTAAAGTACCACCAGTGGTAAGAGTATTGATATAACCATCATCAAATCCAGTGCATGATGCATCTGCATAATCATCGACTAGAATACTTAAAATCCGAGGTTGATCTATAGGAACTTGCACCGTTTCCATGCACATATTAGCATCCGTCACCGTCAGACTATATAGACCCGAATCAAGGTTAATCAAATCTTCAACATTACCATATCCATTATCCCAATTATAAGTATACGGAGATATTCCTCCGCTTACCGTTATAGAAATGCTTCCATCGCTAGACTCATAACATGATAAATTTTCAGTATCATCAATAGCTATATTTAATACAGTCGGTGATAGTATAGTCGTATCAGTAATATACACACAGCTATTTTCATCTGTAACTGTTAACGTGTAGGTCCCAGGTCCTAGATTGGTTGGATCCTCGACGCTACCCACCCCATTGTCCCATGAGTAACTTAAGTTACCTGTACCACCCGTCGCTGTAATAGAGATAGAACCATTATTATTACCAAAACAATCAACGTCCGTGACATTATCGTAAACAACATTAATATTGGTATTATCATCTAGAGTAACAGCCACTGTTGCTGAACAATTTTTGCTATCAGTAAGCGTAAGATTGTATGTTCCCGCTTTTAGATCAATAGGATCCTCCACGGCACCAATTCCGTTATCCCAGTTATAAGTATATCCACCGTTACCTCCAACGGGTGTTACTTGAATAGCCCCCGTGCTATCGCCTGCACAGCCAGGATTAGTAGCAAGATCAACACTGATGGTCAATACGCTAGGTTGTCCAATAGAAAGACTTCTTATCACTTCACATCCACTACTATCCACAACGGACACCTCATAAAATCCAGTAGGCAGGTTCATAGGATTGCTACCTGTAGCAGCTGCGTTATTCCAACTATAGCTATAAGGTGGTCGAGCACCTGAGACATTAAGCTCTATGCTACCATCAGAGAATCCATTACAGGATACATTTTGTGCATCTGCGATTTGTACATTCAAGGCTGTTGGTTCCAATATTGTCTGGCTTGTCACAGCAGTACATCCATTTTCATCAGTGGCCGTAACAGTATAACTACCAGGAGATAAACCAGAAAGATCTTCAAGGTTAGGCGCGACTGGATCCCAATTAAAGTTGTAGTTTCCCGTACCGCCAACTATAGTTACATCAATAGAACCGTCATCCACGCCTTCACATGATATATCTTCTTTAGTAGAAGATATTGATAGTATTGGCGGTTCTGTAATTTGTAATGTCGATAATGCAGTACAGCCGTTAATATCTGATATAGTCACGTCATACGATCCTGCTGCAAGGTTAGATCTAATACCAGACTTGTCTATGGATTGCAACTCAGATGCAGATAATGCTCTATCAAAATACCGAAAATCATCTATCTCTCCCTCAAAATTATTGCCTGGCCCTGTAGTAACGGAGCTTCCAAACTCACCACCTAGACCACCTCCATCATTATGCGCGTTTACTTGCTCAACATCAATGGGTTGATTATAGATTTCTACAAGATTATTGTAAACAATAAGATTACCTGCATCGAAAACGATTTGCGTACTAAACCATTCGTTAATCACTAAACCTCCAAAGTCTAATGATGTTGATTCTCCATCACCTTCTAAATGCAACCTCATTACATCCCCTCTTATTCGAATTGCAATACCATTATTATTGCTACCTTCTTCGAATAATATCATGTCTTCGCTGATGGTATTAAGTTTCCATAAAAATGTAATAGTTCGCTGTGTGAATGCATCTCTCAGAAAGCCACTCCCATTGTCATACTGCAATCTAGTAGAACCATCAAATGCAAATCGATATATTTTTTCGGGCCCCGCAGAGTTATATTGGGCATTGCCACCAGAGTTGATACTAGTGAGATTATTAGAACCTCTCACATCATCGGTAGATTGTTCGAAAGTATAATGTGCTATTGGTAATACATCGCTATAGTCAAAAGTATAACCACCGCCACCTGAATATTCAGTACCCCCTGTAACTTGAATTTCAAGACCTCCGTCATCTGCACCAATACAAGTAATATTGGTTGCCTTAGCATCTAAATCAATTGGGGGTGGATCAGTTATTACTATTTCGGCAGTACCATTGCATCCTGCATTATCTCTTACACTTACTACATAGGTTCCAGCAGCTAAGTCTGATCTTTGATCCGAGATAAGGGCATCAGGCCATCTGAATGTATATGGCGCCTCTCCATTAGAACCTTGAAGACGAGCCTCTCCATCACTATCGCCTACACACGTAGGCAACCGTATATTTCCAATTACCTCAAAGGGACATGCCAGTGGTGCAAAATCATTCTCATCTGAAGAACTAATGTACGAATTAGAAATAATACGAGTAAAATCAGATTCTAGGCTATTTCTGTCCTTTAGAATTTCTTGAGAAAGTAAGGTAAGTGATATATTGATTCGGCTTACGAGTTCATTAATAGTGACGTTATTTTTATCATTATTAGATGCTGCATTAGCGCAAGGAAGCTGACACAACGCACAGACTATGCAGATGCACAATATGCGTAAGCTTACTTGCCAACGGGAAACAAATCCTGAATAATTAATTCTAACTATCATAATTTAATAAAAGCAGCTAGTTATCGATTTCAAAAACAGTTGTCATCATAACTATTAGATTCTTATATAATCATAAAGCAAGATTTTAGGCTTGTTAGAAGTATAAGAGTCCACTAGGTGCAAAATGCAAATAGTGCGCCATATAGGATATGATATGTCATCAATCAAAGCATTGACTTAATTTTAGTCAAATCTGATAAATTAGATTTTATCTGACGATAGAACCATCGATAGTATCACACTTCTATTGTACTTAATATATTTTTTGAAAGGAATGTTATATAATGGTATGTTTCCAACAAGCAGATTAAAATAAATTTTGACGTAATATTCAACAGTGTATTAGATGAAAAATAATCGGATTCGGGGCCTACCCTGACATCCTGTGAAAAACAGGATGTCAGGGTCGCTAGGTTCCGTGGCTCGCTCCTCGCTCGGCCTTCATCTTCCTGAAAAAGGAAGCTGAAGTCTTCGGCAAAAATGCCTCACCACTGCACAGCGCTAGTCCAAAAATTAAATATTTATGCACCTTTCTTCTAAAATTTAGCAAAGTCTATATGGATGAGGGATAGTAGATAGTGGCGATTTTTATCGTCAAGTACCGCGCCTAGCCAGTCGCGTAAGCCTTGGTACCGTAACGAACGTGGAGTATCGGATAGCCCGACCCAGGCGATTTCGTTTTTTTTACGAAATGTCTGGGGCATCCCCAAAAAAAAATGGGAACACGACAAAATCATGCTCCCCTTTACATATAGTTAGATTAATTAATTATCGATGTATTTGAATATATCCACTAAACTTTTTGCCCTCTCCGTCATCTAAAAGATAGAAATAGGTACCGTCAGGAAGTGGTCTTCCATTCCAAGTACCGTCCCATCCGTTAGCGTTAGTGTACCAATTTTTAAAGTAAACTTGATTACCCCATCTATTGAATATAGTCAGTATATTATTTTTATAAGCGTCTATACCTGTGATCACAAAAGTGTCATTGATGCCATCTCCATTTGGCGATATCCCATTGAATATAGTAAGATTCTCGCAGAGTACATCTATATAAACTGTAGCCATAGAAACACCAGTCGGCCCAGCAATCATGTATATAAATGAATCCAATTCGCCACAGAAATCTTGATTAGGAATATAGTCAATACTAAAATCGTCATTGATACTTACCGTTCCAAACACTGGATTTTGAATGATAAAAAATGAATCTGTTTCGATATTAAAAGTATCATTAGCAGAAATATCAAAGTCAAATACATGCCAATTGATCAGTGTAATCGTATCATCATCCATAGCTATCGGCGGAGCCGTCCCACCCTCTACGACAACAATAGAGAAGATTACCAAAGTATCGCAAACTAGGTCTTCGTCGCAATAAACAAAGCAGCCAATATCGTCCCCTAAAAATTCGCCAGTAATCATAATACAATCATCCTCAATTTCATAATTTACAACTGAGGTAGAAATATCCTCGCAGTAACTTTCGATCGTACTAATGTCAGAAGAGAGTTCTGAAAAATCTAAACACACGGTCGTATCCATTCCTATTTCAATAGTAATATCAATCGTATCAGGAGTGGTAACCACTTCATTGCATTGAACGAGTACCTCAATACTATCTGCACAACCCGTGAAAGAATTAATTATAGTTATAAAGTTATCGCCCGGTAGCAATTCTAGACCAAGTGCAAATGGCACATACTGACTGTTTAAATCAAGCACTCCATAATCGCCTGTGCTAACTTGAGTAATTCTAAGGTCTCCATATATGTTATCTGAAATGCCCCCTCTTATAACAAGGATGTTTTCGTTCAAAGTCCAGCTATCAGCTGTATCCCATTGGTTCATCAATTCAATTAATTCTGCTATATTTTCAAACTCTCCACTATACTCTACGTCATTGACAAACCAACTATCTACGAGGTATGGACCACTTTGGCCTAAGTCTGGAACTGAAAAATACGTGTATACATAAACTGAATCAAAGGAGCAACCAGTCGTCTGCTCATAGTCAACACCATTCACATGGAAGTCGAAACTATCGATAGCATTGATAGGAATATCTAAACAATAGATTCCAGATCTATCACAATCTGTTAGATTTAAAATATCCGTTTCACTATTAAAAATTGTTAGTTCATTTTGACAAGGAGGGAATATATCTATAAAAATAGTTGTCCATAAACAGTTGCCTAGCTCATCACAAATTTCGATACAAAATTCATCTTGATCTCCCGTCATCATAGTTGCATCTGGCGTAAACTCTACACAATATTCATTGACAATAGTATAAGTACCTGTTGAAGGTCCATCACATTCTGCAATGCTAATCAATGTCGAATCCAATAAGGTGCTATCCATGCAGATGATAATAGGCGTACTCGGAAAGGTAGATACATAAATGGTATCGAAGAGTACGTTACCATTAATCATACAGTCATCGATCAAAATACTATTGGCAATTACTTCACATCCGTTTTCATCATTTACTGTAACGCTGAAAATTCCTTGATCTAAATTGGTTCTAGTAAATTGGGTATTATTTACTGGACTTAAATCTGACCAAGTGAATGTATAATTTCCTGTGCCGCCAGTCGTAATCAAGTCTATAGTACCGCCTTGTTCACAATCAATAGTCATTGCCTCTACTACAACTTCGAGCTGAGATGGACTACTTATATCAAAACAACTTTGTCCAGCGATACAATTATTTTCATCCCTAATGATGATACAGTAATTGCCCACAGAAAGATTACCAAGTTGATAAATATTTCCACTGGAATCTTCAATCGTTGTGGTATATAAATTATTTGTTGTAACATCAGGCATAGTCGTATAGCTAACAGAACCATTATTATTTCCACTGCAGAGTACATCCATGGTAATTACATTGTCAATCAGAACTGGCGTAACGTTATCCTGTAGCACAAACTCTAGCGTATCTGTGCAGCCTATACTGTTAAACAAAATAACTTGATAAAACCCTGAAGATAAATCTGTCCTTCGGTCTCCTTGTACTTGATCATTCCAAGTAATATGTTCTGGCAATACATCTGGCGCTGAAATACTTACAACTCCATTAGACAGGCCACAAGTAGGGTAATTCTCAATTGTATAATCAGTATCTATACCACCTTCTTGACCTACTATCACCGAAATGATGGCAGGACAATTTGGATTAGTAGCATCTATTACCTCTACTGAATAAGTACCTGCCGATAAACTCGTTTGAATATTTCCTGAGATATCTTGATCTATCCAATAATAATCTAGTGAATCAGGATTTAAAATAACTTGACCATTACTGGATCCACATTCTGCTGACTTAATATCAATATCAGAAACGGTCGGCGCGCCAATATTGTTGATGATAATATTTTCAACGGTTGAGCAATCTGGATATCTATTGTCTGTAATAGTCACCGTATAGACTCCTGATGCCAAGCCTGACAATTCATTCTGATCATTACCAAATGTTCCGCTGTGGGCACTCCATACAAAATCGTAGAAGCTCAGATCTTCTTGCATTTCTAAAGTTATAGCACCAGAGGACCGTTCACATTGTGTAGCAAAAATTAATCTATCCACGATTATAGGTTCTAAACATTCTGGACAGTCACCTGTCTGTACGATGACCACAGTAATCTCCTCTGCGCAATCATCGTTGTCAGTTACGGTCACAATGTAAATACCATTGGCGAGGTCACTTCTAGTAGATGCGACAATATCATCTGGCCAAGTATAAGTATAAGCACTTGGCGTGAATACTGCGACACCATCTAAGTTATCACAATTTTCTGGTTCCGTCAAACTCAATTCAGCGTCGGTTTCACAAGCGCAATCCGTCACTAATACATCCACTATTTTCTCTACTACGCAGTCAAAACTTGTATTCACCAATAAAGTATACTGTCCAGACATGGCAATAGTCGCATTCGTAAGAATAGGGAATTGCTCATCGGAAGTATATGCTAAGGGGCCAGTCCACTGATAAGCGGCACCTCCATTTGCGCCTAGTTCTATACTTTCTCCTGCACATATTTCTATATTCTCTACAACGGTAATATCCCCTGCCTCGAGGACTTCAACGTCTACACTTCCAAATCCTGTGCATCCTGAGAAAGCGCTGACTTGTACATCATACGAATACATTCCTGGCTCTAGAGCTAGATTATTAATTATCGGATTCTGTAAATTTGATGTCCATCCAAAAGGCCCTGTCCACAAATAAGTAGATCCGCCGCTGGCAAATAACTCTAAAGTACTTCCCTCGCATACAGGTGCATTACTTGAAACTTCGGCAACAAGCTCGTCACCGATATTAATATTTGTTTCAATTACTTTTTCGCATGCAGTACCTGTACTTACTGTAACTGAATAAACACCATTGTTAATTGCCGTCGCATTAGGTATAATAATATTTTGCAGATTTGACGTGAAATTATTAGGCCCATTCCAGCTCCAAGCAGTCCCACCTGAAGTATAGATATTCAAGGAATCTCCTGCACAAATAGGTAAATTATCACTAATTTCTATTACTTCGTTTTCGCCAACTTCAATTTCAATTGCAGATGTAGATTGACAATCACCAGAAGTAATTAAAAGCGAAATAGTATAAATGCCTTCACTATCTGCACTGAATAAAATAGTCTCACTTAGCGCATTAATTATGTTACCTCCCGAAGTAGTCCAATAGTATTCAAAACTTTCTTCCGAAGGTGTTGCATTTAATTGAATAAATTCATCGGTACATATTTGGGTCTTCGTCGCACTTATTTGTATATCTAATTCGTCGAGTACTGTAATGGTTTGAGATGTGGAAGTAGAATTCCCACAATTATCCGTAGCGGTGTAAATTCTAATAATTTGATAAGAACAACCGCTCGAAGTAATTTCTTCTAAGCTGACTACTGCTGTTTGATCGCAGTTATCAAAAAGTGTAAGCTCCGCAGGCTCTGGAATACTTTCTCCTTGTCCTACGTTTATTGTAATATCATCTGGTGCACCTAGTATAAGCGGGGCTTGCGTATCTGAGACGAAAATAGACTGACTAACTGTAGACATATTTCCACAATTATCTGTTGCAGACCAAGTTCTTATTTGTGTATATGAAAATTCGCAGTCGCCAGGAATAAACTCTTCGGAATAAACAAATTCAATATCTGCGAAACAATTATCCATCACATTTGGATCTGGCATTTCGGGGACACTGGAGCAGTCAATCGTAAGGTCAGGTGGAACGTTTGTAAATACAGGAGGCTCTGTATCTCCAACAAAGACTCGCTGCTCTCTAGTTGTTTCGTTTCCACATTCATCAGAAGCACTCCAAGTCCTAATCAACTCATAGCTACTTGGACAATCCCCAGGAATAGTATTTTCTGCGTACCTAATAAATACGTTAGGGTCACAGTTGTCTGTTGCGAATACGTCAGGAGTTGCGGTATCAAAATCATCTCCACATTGTGAAGTAACATCTATAGGTACACCTGTAAGAATTGGTGCTATAATATCTTGAACTGATATCATCTGAGTAGCTGATGTACTATTTCCACAGACATCAGTTGCAGTCCATGTTCTAACTATCTGAAAAGTGTGCTGGCAAGGTCCATTGATAATAGTTTCTAAAAACTCTACGCTTACGTCCATATCACAATCATCTGTTGCCGTAACATTAAAATTATTTGCTGTTGACTGCTCACAGGAGATGGTTAAGTCCGTTGGCGTTTGAGATAAAACTGGCGGGGTATTATCCCCAGTAACCGAAATTATTTGCTCCTCTATCACCATGTTTCCACAACGGTCTGTTGCTTGCCATGTTCTGGTAAGATTATATGAATCGGTACATGCGGGATTCGAAAGAGAAAAATTTTCCGCATATTCAATATCAACATTTGGATCACAATTATCAGTAGCGAATATATTAGGGGCTACTGGAGGGACTTGTCCACAATTGATATTCATATCGATAGGTACATTTGCGATTACTGGTGGTGTATTATCTAGAACGGTAATTTGTTGTGTACCAATTGTAGAGTTTCCACACGCGTCTATAGCTATCCATTCTCTTTCTAAAGTATATCTATCTGGACAATCTCCATTAATCGTATTTTCCATAAACGCAATACTTACGTTTGAATCGCAATTATCCGTAGCTGTCACTGTATTTGTAAAAGGTGGCAAACTGCTACACTCCGTTGTAATGTCTGCCGGGACTCCTACAAGCAATGGCAGTTCATCATCTCCTGCTATGGTAATTATTTGTTCACCAGCAGTAGAGTTGCCGCAGCGATCCGTAGCCATCCAAGTCCTAGTAATTACATAACTGGATGTGCAATCTACATTGGCTTGCGAATAATTTTCAGCGAATTCGATATCCACATTTGGATCACAATTGTCTGTAGCAAATACATTTTCTGCCGCAGGCGGTGTTTGACCACAATCTAAACTCGCATTAATTGGAATATTACTAATCACTGGAGGTGTAGAGTCCTGTACTTGAATTTGCTGCGTTGCAACTGTAGAATTGCCACACAGGTCTGTAGCAATCCATTCTCTTTCAATTGTATAATTATCTGGACAATCGCCTGGAATTGTAATGGAATTACTTTGAAGCGTTACATTGCTATCACAATTATCTGCTGCTGTAACTGGATCATTCATTTCTGGCAAGCTGCTACATTCTACCGTTAGGTCTGTAGGTACATTTGCTAAAACAGGTGCTTCATCATCTCCTTCTACGGTAATTACTTGTTCTCCGCTGACTGAGTTACCACACCGATCTATTGCCAACCAAGTTCTGGTTATTTCATATGAATCTGTACAGTCAGGATTTGCAATAGTACTGCTTTCTGCAAAAGATATACTAACATTCGTATCGCAGTTGTCCGTGGCAAATATAGTTGGTGCTGTAGTTGGAGATGCACCACATGTTATGGTTACATCAGTTGGCACATTAGTCATAGTTGGAGGCGTATCATCTTGTACAGTTATTTCTTGTGTTGCTAATGTCGAATTACCGCAAGCATCTGTGGCCATCCATTCTCTTTCTATAGTATATCTATCTGGACAATCTCCTGCAACTGTATTTTCACTATAGATAATTCCTATACTAGCATCACAGTTATCAGAAACAGTAACCGGATCAGATAAAGTAGGAACTGCCTCACAACTATAAGTTACGTCACTCGGTATGTTTGCCAATATTGGCAAACCAGTATCGCTAACTGTAATTCTTTGAACAGTCGTATTGCTATTTCCACAAGCATCAACTGCTAGGAAAGTTCTTTCGATTGTATATTCCTGCGGACAAGACCCAAATATAATGTTGTCTGAAGAAGAAACTGTTATACCCGAATCACAAGAATCATCCACATCTGGAAGACTTACCACGAGTGTACTATCGCATTCGATGGCGGTGTCAGCTGGTACATTGCTAAATGTAGGAAGGGTTGTATCTTCAATTGTAAAACTCCCACTGGTTTCGGCGGTATTACCACAGTCATCTATAGCTGTGAATATTACCGTAACGGTTCCCGTCTCAGCGCAATCATCTGATAGTGGAATTGCATTATTTGACCATGAAATATCGCCGCAGTCTTCACTTGCAGATGCGCCACCGTTATCAGTTAACCAAGCATTAAATACTGCAGTATTTCCAGCACCGTCGCATTCTACAATTGGATTAGTTGCTGGAATATCAATTAACGGAGGGGTGATATCTTGAATTGTTATTGATGCTTGAGTCGTGACAATATTGTCACATTCATCTCTAGCGGTAAAAATCACGAGTGCGCCCCCTGTCTCTGCACAGGCATCGCTCACACTGGTATAATCATTTGACCATTCTAAGTCACCAGTCGCAATACAACCGTCATTCGCAATAGCACCTCCATTATTATCTAGCCAAGCAGAAATCTCAGCGGTATTTCCTGCACCGTCGCATTCAATGATTAGGTCTATTGCCTCCACATCAATTACTGGATTGCTGGAATCGATAATGACAAAATCTGCTGAAGAAGTAACTTCATTATCACAGGCATCCGTAGCCGTAAATATTACGGTAATCATGTTTGATGTATCATTATTACACGCTGTGAGACTGGGTACTCCGTTTCCATCATAGTCATTCGTCCAAGTAAAAGAATTGGCTCCTCCTGCACATGCATCTGAAATTTCTGCACCACCATTATTATCCAACCAATTATTTAGATCAGCCTCGTTCCCTATGCCATCACATTCTACAATGGTGTCGAGTGGGATGGTTGTGAACATTGGTGGGATGGTATCTATGATAATAAACCTTGCTGTTTGTTCAATTTCATTTGCGCAATCATCTACTGCAGTAAAAGTAACAGTTAGTCTGTTGGTAGTGTCGAGTTCGCAATTTACAGCTGCTGGAACGCCAAGCCCATTATAATCGTTCGTCCAGGTAAATCCGCCGCTGCATTCATCGTTGACAGATGCTCCTCCATTATTATTTATCCAATTATTTAAGTCCGTATTATTGCCAGTACCATCACATTGAACTATTGTATCCAGTGCTATTGAAGATACTACAGGCGGAATTGTATCTATCACTATGAATCTTGCAACTTGTTGGATGATATTCGCACACGAATCCGTCGCTGTAAATGTTATTGTCAAACGATTAGTCGTATCCATATCGCAAGTCGCGACTGCTGGTGCACCTAAGCCATCATAGTCATGTGTCCAGCTAAATCCGCCACCACAATCTTCTGTTACTTGAGCTCCTCCATTTTTATCCAACCAATCACCTAAAGCAGCATCATAGCCGCCTGCAGTACATTGCACTATTGTATCTAAAGCTATGTTTGTGAGTAGTGGCGGTATCGTATCTATTACTATGAATCTAGCTATTTGCTCTATGGTATTCGCACATGAATCTGTAGCCGTAAATGTAATTGTCAAGCGATTAGTGGTATCCATATCACATGAAGCAACAGCTGGAACACCTAAGCCGTCATAGTTATGTGTCCAACTAAATCCTCCGCCACAATCTTCTACTACTTCAGCTCCTCCATTGTTATTTAACCAATCACTTAAAGCGGCATCGTAGCCCCCTACCGTACATTGTACTACTGTATCTAAGGCTAAATTTGTAAGTAATGGCGGTATCGTATCTATTACTATAAATCTTGCTAATTGCTCTATGGTATTTGCGCAAGAATCAGTTGCTGTAAAAATTACTGTTAGTCTATTTGTCGTATCCATATCACAAGAAGTTGTCGCTGGAGCACCTAAACCATCATAATCATTTGTCCAGCTGAAGCCACCACCACAGTCTTCTGTTACCGAAGCACCTCCATTATTTGCTAACCAATCCGCAAGGGCGACATCATATCCACCCGATGTACACTGTACTATCGTATCCATAGCGACACTTGTCAATGTAGGTGGTATGGTATCTATTACTATAAATCTTGCTATCTGTTCTACAGTATTGGAACAGGAGTCTGTAGCTGTAAATAGAACAGTCAGTCTATTGGTCGTATCCATATCACAAGAAGTTGTCGCTGGAACACCTAGACCATTATAATCATTTGTCCAACTGAAGCCACCACCACAATCTTCTGTAACCGAAGCACCTCCATTATTTGCCAACCACTCCGCGAGAGCGACATCATATCCAGCCGCTGTACATTGTACTATCGTATCCATAGCGACAGATGTCAATGTAGGCGGTATGGTATCTATTATTATAAATCTTGCTATCTGCTCTATAGCATTTGCACATGGGTCTGTAGCTGTAAAAACTACGTTCAAAATATGAGTTGTATCATTATCACAAGTTCCTAAAGCAGGTATTCCACCTCCTGTGTAATCATGCATCCAATCTAAAGAATTGCCACACAACTCTGATGCTACGGCACCACCATTGTTATCAAGCCAGGATTGAAAATCTGCCGAATTCCCCATTCCGTCACAATTAACAATGGTATCCATAGCTGGTAATACAATAGCTGGTGGCATAGTATCCACTATAATAAATCTTGCAACTTGCTGTATAGTATTTGCACATTCATCTGAGGCCGTAAAGGTAATTGTCAGTCTATTCGTTGTATCATTATCACAAGCAACTGAAGGCACACCTCCACCAGCATAATCATGAATCCAAGTCACATCACTTCCGCATGATTCTGTTGCACTTGCCCCCCCATTATTATCAATCCAAGACTGTAATTCTGGCAAAGCATTTGAACCATCACAATATACAATTGTATCCATTGCCATGATATCAATCGATGGAGGAATGGTATCCACAATAATAAATCTAGCCACTTGCTGTATGGTATTTGTGCAATCATCACTAGCGGTAAATATTACCGTTAATCTATTCGTAGTATCGTTATCGCAAGACACGGATGGTATACCTCCTCCCACATAATCATGAGACCAGGTAACTGAACTTCCACATAAATCAGAAACTTCTGAACCCGCACTATTATCTAACCAAAACTGTAATTCTGCCAAGTTCCCTGTTCCGTTACAATTTACTACGGTGTCCATTGCTGGTGATACTAATGCAGGTGCTAAAGTATCTACCAGTATAAATCTAGCTGTTGCTTGCATAGTATTTGCACATTCATCAGCGGCTGTAAACGTCACCGTTAATCTATTGGTAGTATCGTTATCACATCCCACTGAAGGAATACCGCCACCAGCATAATCATGAGACCATGTTACAGCACCACCACATGTTTCTGAAGCGGAAGCGCCAGCATTATTATCTAACCAAGATTGTAAGCTTGCTGAACCATCCGTTCCATCACAATAAAATACGGTGTCCATTGGAATGATATCAAAAGATGGGGCTAATGTATCCACTATAATAAATCTTGCGATTGCTTGCGTAACGTTGGCACAATCATCCGAGGCTGTAAAAGTAACAGTCAATCTGTTCGTCGTATCACTATCACAGTTTGCAGAAGGTATACCTCCTCCAGCATAATCGTTCGCCCAAGAAATATCTCCACCGCATAAATCAGAAGCATCTGCTCCTCCATTATTGTTTAACCAAGCTTGCAATTCAGTGGAACCATCGGTGCCGTCACAATAGATAACTGTATCCATTGGGTTGACTACAAAACTAGGTGATAGGGTATCTAGGACGATGAATGAAGCACTCGTTTCGCTAGTATTATCGCATTCATCCATTGCTGTAAATACAACAGTGAGTCTGTTAATAGTATCATTATCACAAACTATGGATGGTATCCCTCCGCCATTATAATCATTTAACCACGATACAGATCCTCCACATGATTCAGTAAAGGTAGCTCCTCCATTATTGTTAAGCCAAGCACTAAAATCTGCTGATCCATCAGTACCATCACAATAAAATACCGTATCCATAGCCGGGATATTTATTGACGGCGGGATAGTATCTATGATGATAAATCTTGCGCTTGTAATACTTGTGTTTGCACATTGATCCTCCACCGTAAAGGCAACATTTACGATATTGGTTGTATCTGAATTACATGATGGTAGTGCTGGAACACCTGCGCCAGAATAATCATTAGTCCAAGTCAAATTATTTGCGTTCGGAGTACATGCATCTTGCGCCGTAGCAGCTGCATTATTCGCTAGCCAACTATTTAAATCGGATGTATTACCTGATCCATCACAGACAACAACCGTATCCATAGCTGTCGAAACAATAGTTGGATCATCATTATCTACTATGGTGATTCTAGCAGAAGTTATGTTTGACAATCCACATTCATTGGAGGCGGTAAAGGTTACCAACTCTGAACCTGTATTACCACAAGAACTCGTTAAACCAGAATAGTCATTCGTCCAAATTACTTCACCACAAGTTACTGAAGCAGTTGCGCCTCCATTATTTTCTAACCAAAGTCTAATATCCATTGTATCAGTAACCGTGTTGCAATCTAGGTCTAAGTTCGAAGCACCAGTAAGTATTATTGGGGCATCCGTATCATTAATTAGATTTTCTGTCGGATTTTCTGTTCCAACTACTGATGGATCATCCGTCAAAACCAATCCTGGCGTACCGTCAAATGAAATTTGTCCTTGATTAGAAATTAGCGTCAAACCATGGCAGCAATCTACTGCGACTTGGAAAGTCAAAACTATATCATCGTCTACGGAAATACTACCATTTGACAAACCAGTAGAACTTAGCTCATTGGCGGATTCAAATGGCATTAGACCTGCATTATCGGGTACTGAGACAGCGTTTACCGTTGTAGTATTCGGAACATAGCTCGTACCACTCGGAATATTATCTTCTAAATTTAATCCTGTAATCACTATATCACCGATATTGTCAATTGTGATTTCATAGGTTACTGTATCACCTGCTTCTAAGACTGAATTTGGTGTTGCAATTTTGCTTGATGCTACTTGTGGATTAAAAATTGGAAGGACACAAGATGCAAAATCAAAACTAGTCGTTCCCATATCTCCAATAAAGTTAGCTTCCAAATTTTGTAAATCTACGTCATACAAGTTAGTACCTGCTCCTACATAAATATGTCCATTGCTTCTAAATGCCAAAGATTGGATCGAGTTCGAACCAAAATTAGTCGGTTCAGAAATTTGCCCAATTATTTTTGCTAAAGGTATACTAGGATCAATTTTCAATAATTCATTGCTATTATTAATAGCCCAAATGATGCCATCATTATCTATAACTAAATCTGCTATAATCCCAACTCCAAGATTTCCTAATGATGCGACTGTGGGCGTATCGGTAGTTGACATATTCGTAGTAATCTCAAATAAATCTCCGTTATCGGACACAGCATAACCTAAACCAAGCGCATTAAAACCTAACGAAGATATAAGGGAATTAGATGGAATAAGTACACCTGTTTTTACTTCTGAACCAGTAGTCGTATTAAAGTAAGATATTTCAGGGTTAAGGCTCCCTTCATCCAAAAAGTAGAATCTTTGACTTACTGGGTCTAATCCTAAGGCATCAGTTCCATCAGTCAATGCTGTAGAATTTAAGGTATCAGATTTTGTTGCAGTAATCGGATCTACTTTGTAAATGTATCCCAAATCTGTACTGTAAATATCACTACAACTAAGACAATCATCATCAGCCAGATCAATCAATCCGTCTCCATCGTCATCTATTCCATTAGAGCAGTCTTCAACACATTCAACTGTTTGCAATGTTATACAACACTGAGGTGAGTCCCCACAATCACTTTCTGTAGTCACACATATATCATAAAAATTTTCTGGGCTGTCGTTCATGTTGATTTCGACATTAGTAGTTCCTTGACCAGAGACTATCAGAATTCCAGTTGGTACTTCCCAATTGTAGGAATTAGCATCAGGGGCTCCGCTCACACTTAGTAAAACAGAAACATCTGTTGTACAGTAAATAGTCGTATCCACGGCTGGTACTATTGGACATGCATAGGGTATTGGATCACTCAATGTAGCACTAAAGGGTCCTGCTTCACATGTACCATCGAAATTTCTGACGTAAACATCATAGTCGCCAGCTGGTAAATCATCAAAGATATTTGAGAACTGCCATAACCCTGTTGAACCAAGTCTATACTGATAACTGTTCAGCCCTCCTACAGCATTAATTTCAATAATTCCATCGACTCCATTACACGTAGTGGGATCAGTTAAAACAAAACTAGGTATTGTAATTGGAGTTGGATCAAATAATTCAATAGAGTCGATGGATTGACATCCATTGTCATCGGTTGCAGTTACATAATAAATTCCTTCACTTAAACCAGAATTAACAGCTCCGTTGTATGAATTACTCCAGTTGTAATCAACTACTCCTGTACCCCCCGTGGAGGAAACTGATGCTTCACCATCTGCTGCATCTGGACATGATATTTCTTGTCCATTATGATTTGAGGTTATACTTATAGATGCTTCTAATTCGGCCGGATCGTTTACTGTTACAGATCCAGTTTGAGAACAATCATTACTGTCCGTAACCGTCACTTGGTAAGTACCTGATGACAGATTATTCGCCACAGGTGAGTTAGAACCAGAACTCCATGCATATCTTAGAACTCCAACTCCACCTGAACCATTTGCAAAAGCACTTCCATCAGAAGCATCAAAACAAGAAATATCCTCTCCATTAAAATCGGAGATTACAGTCGATACCACATCCAACAATTCTGGTTCTACTAAAGTAATTGAGTCTAGGACAGAACATCCATTTCCATCTGTCACTGTTATAAAATATTTCCCAGCACTTAGATTTGTAGTAGTACTACCGTTTTGACCGTTACTCCAGTTTATGGAGATAGGTGATAAACCACCAACAACTTCAACTTCTGCTGATCCGTCTGAATCTCCATTACATGAAATTTGAGCCCCATTATAATCCGACGTTACCCTAGGGATGACGTCTATAGGTGATGATACTTGAATCACTTGAGAAGCTATTGCTGAATTGCCACAATTATCTTCACTAGACCAGGTTCTAGTAATTTCGTAATTACACGATCCTGAGCCAATCACTTCAATATAAGTGACGTCTAGATTTGAGTCACAATTGTCCGAAATTGAGATACAGGATTGCCTTACCAGAAATTCAGCAATACTTAAATTTGCAGTTCCTTGCAGTTGTACCCTAACATATCTACCAGTTGAATTCCAAGGAATAAGAGATGGTCTTCCAGCCATAGATGATTGAAAAAAGGACTGAACACCTGGATCTGATAAAGTAGTAGATAAATCATCAGACTGAAATGGATTATCTGATATTAAAATATAAAAATTACTTAAATCAGAAGCACAGCAATCCGTTCTATTCCATATTTCTATTTCAGAAATTGGATAAACAGATAACAAATCAACTTCCCACCATGCCTCATTTTCATTGTTTGTTTGGCTTACTGATCCATTCGTAAAACCTCCATCAGTATTTCCATCAACAGCATTACTACTATCTCCTCCATTAGCGGTACTTGATTGAGATGTGGGTTTACCATTTGCTAAATTTGTTACTGTTGTGCAATCTGTAACAGGAGGTTCAGGAATGCCAGATGCGACCACCGTTGTATTTGAAGGAATATTTGAGAATATTGGATTTTCATTATCTTCAACTAGAATTGTTTGAGTGTAGGTAGAACTTTGTCCACAATGATCTGTGGATACCCATGTTCTTGTGATTAAATAACAATCATCGGTGCTCGATCCATCATTAGTTTGAGTACTCGACTCAGAATACACTATATCTACTGGAGTATAAACTGAACATTGTAAAACATTAATTTCGGCAACTGATGTCCAGGGATTCCCATTGGTCTCTGACAAGGCAACAAGTCTAATATACCTCCCAGATTTTATATTAAATGTTTCCTCTTCCTCGTCATAGTCGCCAGACCATGTACCAGAAACCACAGCAGGGCCCCAAGAACTTGTGTTAGGCGAAACATAAAATTCAAAATCTTCAATTCTGCCATCAGAGCTAAGAATTCTTGGTAAATATCTAAAGCCAGTAACATTATAAAGAGCCCCTAAGTCAATTATTATTTCATGCGGGTGAGGAGGATTTCCACCATTATATTGTGTACTCCAAACGGTATTTGCATCTCCATCAATAGCATTTGCCCCAATTTCTCCAGAAGTAGTATCTTCGCTATCTACGCTCAATACTTGCCAAGAATCCCTCGGTACAATCTCCATTTGCTCACAGTTATTAGTAGCAAATATTTCGGAACCTACTGAAGGGGTACTGATACTTTCATCACAATTAACAGTATCATCGTCAGGTATACCTGTAAGAATTGGTCCTGTTGGTTCAAGGGCTGGGAAAGTTACTTCAGGATATAAAATTTGTTGTCCGTTGGTAACTACTGCTTGATTTCTAATAAATGTAGCGCTAGCAATATCATTTATAGTGGCTTCGAATCTGTAAATAATAGAATCCCCAGGCAAGACAACTCCACTATTAAAACTTAAACCTGACTCATCTAATGGAAAAGGACTAGACGGTGATCCGTTATCTGAAATATTTGTAATGACACCGTTAACGATCTGATTTGTTGAATTACTAATATAAGATAGATCAGAGGATAAAGTATCAATTATATGCATGGATCCAGTGTTCAATGGTAGGGCTCCCGAATTTACAATCATTAAAGTATACCGAATCTCATCGCACTCATCATAAAGTCCGTTTGAATTATAATCTCTTGCCAATTCAACACACTTAGATGTGGCAAAAGGAATCCCGTTTGGTAAACCTACTCCTAAATCCAATGCATTTGGATCTGGTTCATTTTGAACATCCGAAGGTGATTGTCCCCAAGCACCTGAGATAAGGGCATTACTACCGTCACAAACCCATAGACGCATTCCTGTTTGATCCCCATCTGGATCAAAGATCTTCCTATTCTCTAAAGGATCAATAACTTCTGATACATCATATCCAGTTCCATTGACATCCGTAATAGCTCCACCATCACCGTTATAATCTATGCAAATTGTAATCGGATTGTTATTCACATCTCCATTAGGGTAATCCGCCGTTATCCAAACTGGAGAGGAGTTTACAGTTGATGCTACTAATGGATTTGATCCAGGGGCAAATCCAACAAGAGAAATCTGAGACGAAAGAGAACTTTCTGGGTTTAATGCAAATCCCCAATCATTTCTAGCGTTGTTCCCATTTCGATCACTATCGATGGTAGCGATTGCGTAGAAAGGATCTCCTCCAACTGAATAAAAATGTGAGCCCGTATTATCAGGAATTTCAATTATAGCTGTGCCTCCTGCAAGTACAGAAACACCAGCTTCAAATCCATCTTTTGAGTCCCAATTTACAGTAATATTTGTATTGTTAGGATTATATAAATGCACATAAGTTGGAGCGTTGCGGAAATCAATGTGCGTGTTGCCTCCATTATTAGGTGTAGCTACTGGATTGAGATAACTATTACTCCAAAGCTCAGTTGGCTTGAGGGTGAACCATCTGGATTCGTAGGTAGCGCAAATATCTCCAGTTACTAAATGCACTTGTACATCTTTATCCGTAACAATTTTTCCACCACTATTTAAACCTGAATTGATTAAATGAGATTCTCCTTCCTGAAGTGTTATGTTTGTTTCGAAAGTACCATTACCATTTGCATCAATATTAATATTTGTAAATTCTTTGGCCAAAATTGTTGCTCCAGTATATTCAAAAAGATCATTAATATTAGTGTTAATACCTACTGGAATATCATATTCCGTACCCCAATCAACTATTGGGTAAACCTCTAAAGCTCCCGCGAGATATATATTTGCTCCTTCTGCCCAGCCAAGCCTTGTAATACTTAAATTTCCTCTACTACCTATCTTATCTCCTCCATCATAATCTAAAACATCCATTCTCGTTGTAGAAACTACTGCGTTATTCAAAACAATTATATCTGCTGCATTTAAAACATCAGTTGCAAAGTTAGGTGGAATACCATTGCTTGGATCACCGTCTCCCCAAATTTCAGTAGTAGTTTGAACTGGGATAGACAAATTTCCTTCAAAACCATCTTCCCAATGATCAAAATGGATTATTGTTCCATCTTCGACTACACCAATTGAGACATAAGTTTGAACTGGATCTTGAACTAAATTACTTCTGCATGTAGGCCCATAAATAGCCTGAAGCGATGCTAGTATATGGTCTTCTTGAAAAGGAATATAATAGGTTTCCACAAATGAAACTCCACTCAGATCATCGGAGCAATAAGACTCATCTGGATCTTGTCCTACAACACCTCCTCCAGCTACTAAAGAAACATTAGAGTTTGCTATACAATTAAATCCAACTAAACGTATTGAAACTGGATAGTTACCTTCTACTAAATTAGAAAATAAATTACTTGACTGCCAATTAATACCATCAATACTGTATTCAATAGCTGATGACCCTGATGCCGCAATCAATAACCCTCCATCATTTGAAGTAGAAGTTGTGGGATTAATTATGGTAATATTGTCAATGGTAGGAGCCTCAGGAGGACTAACAAAAACTGATTTTGGACCAAACACACAGGTACCGATAGGGCTACGCACATAACCAAAGTAGGTACCAGAAGTAAGACCCGTAAATACGTTCGACGGTTGGTAGTTTGTTCCATCCAAACTATACTCGTATAATCCATTACCTCCATTGGCAGTCATTACGACTGAGCCATTATTCATTCCACAATCTGAAGGTGGATTACCAACCAGGGATAGATCCATTACAGGAGGTTCAGTCAACTCTATTGAATTTACATTTGTGCAACCATTGACGTCCGAAACGGTTAATCGATAAACCCCGTCCATTAAGTTTGTCAAATTTTGATTATTACTTCCATTGCTCCAAGTATAAGTATATGGTGGAGTTCCTCCAGATGCCAATGATTCAACTTCTCCGTCTGAACCACCATTACAACTAATTGAGAATCCATTGTAATCAGATACTATATTAATTGCTGGAACCTCCATATCAGGTGGGTTATTTATAACAACGAGCTGGGAAGCTTCACAATTGAATTGATCTGTTACGGTAACATAATATGCTCCAGCACCAACATCACTTAATATTGGATTAGTTGATCCATTATTCCATTCATAGGTTAATGATCCGATACCTCCTGAAGCGATAGCTGTCGCCTCACCATCAGTTTCTCCAGGACATGACACATCGGCACCAAAGTAATCTGATGATACAAAAGCGTTGATCGAGATACCAGGTGGATCGTCTAGGGTTACACTATCTACGGCAGTACATCCATTTGAATCAGTGGAGGTAACGACATATGTACCAGCAGCTAAATTATTTGCAATTGGCCCGTTGGAACCATCACTCCATGAATATGAATAAGGTGCAACACCATTTGAAGCAGCTGCTGATGCTTGCCCATCACTTGCCCCAACGCAGGAGATATCTTCGCCACCATAATTCGAATTCACATTTGTAGATAATAAAGTCGGTGGAGGCTCAGATATTGAAATACTAGATACAGTGAAACAGCCATTCACATCGGTTACTGTTACCTGATAGGTACCTGCGCCAATATTTTCATTTATCTGAGTATTGGCTCCATTACTCCACGTATATAAGTATGGACTAGTTCCTCCTCTCGGATTAACTGTAATAGAACCATCCATTGCTCCAGAACAAGAAATATTAAAGCCTCCTGCATACCTAGAAATTACTCTAGCAGACGATGTTAATACTGGTGGTTCATTTATATCGAAATCATCCACCACGATACAGCCGTTATTATCCGTAACCGTTACAGAATAGTTCCCTCTGGATAAGCCAGATATGTCCTCTGTAGTCTCTGTATTTGACCAAACTTGTGTGAATGGTGGTGTTCCTCCATCAATAATTAAATCTATACTTCCATCAGAATCGCCGTTGCAAGAAACATCAGATATATCAGCACTTAATGCCAGTGAATCGGGTTGAGTTAATGTTAAAATAACGGAATCTAAACACCCATTCAAATCGTAAACATATACTTGATAATCGCCAGCTGGAAGACCTTCTCTATCTCCATCATCTGAATTGCTATCCGAGATTTGCTGTGGTAATAAAGCTGTATTGTATATAGCTACATTATCCATCAAACCAGCGTAAAAATTTGGTGTTAATAATATGGAACTGCCAAATGCATCCGTGCCAATCACTGATCCTAAACCACTAAGATTACTTGGTGGACTTTGCATTTCGATAGTGTCAATCGGTACTGCTCCAGTTGACCCCAAAGTACCATCAAGTATAAGTGTGAAAAGTCCATGATCGTATACAAATCCAACTTGATGCCACTCGTTATCATTTGGCAGATTAATATCAAATGATCTATACCTAAATCCGTTATGCGCAATTGCACCTTGTAGAGTCATTCCATTAAGTCTCAGTGATATACCACCTAGCATCGCACCTTCATCATAAAGGACTTGTATACCTCCATAATTGGGCTTTATCCACATCAATACAGATCTTTCTGCAAATGATGTTTCCAAAAATGAAACATCATCGTCATATCCAATATAGGTATTGTTAAACTCTGCTGAGAAATCACCGTCAATTACGTCAGGATTGTATTGAATGCCAAATGGATTATATTGCGCGTGATGCTCATTACCTGTTATATCATCTGTATTACCATCAAACGTATAAAATGCTTCTGGTGCAATATCACTCCAAGCATATGTGTATGCTCCTACTCCACCTGTAGCTGTTACATCAATAGAGCCATCAAAACCACCATAGCAAGAGATATGTGTAAAAGTAGCTGAGGCACCTAAGGCTGGTGGATCATTTAGAATTAAAGTATCTACTTGGCCGCAGTTCAAATCGTCGGTAACAGTAACATAATATTCGCCTGCTCCCACACTCCTCAGTGTGTCTCCCACTTGTCCGTTACTCCAAACATATGAATAAGGTGGTTGTCCACCTACTGCTCTGACAACACCCAAACCATCCATCTCACCAACGCAACTAATATCTTCTCCGAGATAATCTGATAGCACCTCTGTAGTTGTGTTAGCACTGGACGGATCGTTAAGTACAATTGGATTTTGTACATATGGTATAACACATTGACCATTATCATTACGCACTTCTAAAATATAGTCCTCTCTGGTTAAATTTGCAAAAAAGGATGAATATTGCCATAGACCTCCATTTAGTCTATACTGTAAATCTGTAGATCCTCCACTAGCAGAAACTTGAATATTCCCATCATCACCTCCGCAAGTGGTTGGATCATTTGAAGTAACAAGATTTATTATAGGCTCATCCGAAACATTAATATTGTCTGTTGCTGAATTTGAGCATGTTCCATCTGAGTAAGTATAAGTTATCGTATGGGTCCCAGGGCCTGCTGCACTAGGATCAAAATTAGTCCCAGAAACTCCTGGGCCAGAAAAAATTCCTCCAGTTAAATTTTCTCCTATTAATGGTACATTGGTCTCGGTAACACAAATATTATCCGTAGGTATGTTCAAAGTAACGTTAGGGATATCGACCACTTCAAAAGAATCTACTGCTGTCCCAATACATCCATTTCCGTCTGTGTAATTATAGAAAATAGGATGTGTACCTATCCCAACTGCACTCGGATTAAATACACCACCCGTAACTCCAGGTCCAAAATAATTCCCGCCAGAAGGTGTACCTCCAGACAATGGGATATTTGACTCATTTGAACAAGCAATAGAATCAATCAAATCAAAGTCAGGTATTAAAGGAGATAACACCTCAAAAATTGCAGTATCAGTGGACATACATCCATTCAGATTAACAAGCAATACAATAGTCTTAAAGCCAGCTGTATCATAAGTAACAGTTGGAGGAAAAAGCCCTGTCCCCGTTGCAGGGCTTGAATTTAAACCAAACGCCCATGTATATGTAGCCCCACTATTATCATTCGTTGCTTCAAACTGCACATTATTTCCAACACATTCTGGATTTGGTAATATAATATCCGCTAATGGTGGAGCGGGATTAACAATTGTAATAGGATTATTATCGTATGCAAACACGCAGTTTCCATCATCGTTCCTAACTTCTAGGTTGTAATCTCCAGCTGACAATCCATTAAAGAAATTTGGATATTGCCAAGCACCACCATCCAGTCTAAATTGAGGAGAAGTTGTTCCTGCTGAACTATTAACTGTGATAGTACCATCTGCACCTCCACATGTAGTTGGTGTACTCGTATTTACTGAGGTAATAGTAGCTGCTGCGCTGACAGTGATCTCATCTGTAAGTATCGTAGTACAGCCGAACTCGTCAAAATAATCATAAGTAATGGTATATACACCAGGCCCAACGGAGGATGGATCAAAATTATTACCACTCACTCCTGCCCCAGAATAAGTCCCGCCCAATGGGTTTCCTCCACTGAGTGAAAAAGTCGTTTCTATTTCGCAGGTAGTTGTAGTAGGCAAATCAAAAGTTACTGTGGCTGGATTTACTACTTCGATTTGATCCGTTGCAGATTCACTACAACCATTCCCGTCAGTAAAACTATAAGTAATGGTATAAGTCCCAACTCCAACTGAGCTTGCGTCGAATGTATTTCCTGAAACTCCTGGCCCTGAGAATATTCCACCTGAAGGAGATTCTCCTTGTAGGAGAAACGAATTATTTTGAATACATACTGTGTCTGGCATTAATTCAAGCGTCACATCAGGATTTGAATATACAACCATAAAACTTTCTGCTGTACTTACACATCCATTTCCATCAGATAAAGTATAGGTTAATGCGTGAACTCCAGGCCCTGCGAAGCTCGCATCAAAATTGTTTCCTGTAACTCCTGAACCAGAATAGGTTCCACCTGAAGGCGTTCCCTCATTTAATAATCTCGTAGTACTACTTTCACATTCATCATTATCAGCTAAATTAAAAGTGACAGCTGTTTCATCAAAGATACTTATTTGGTCAGTTGCAGAAACTACACATCCACCTTCATTAGTAAAAGTATATGTAATAGTATAATTACCTGCACCTATCGATTGAGCATTCAAATTTCCCCCACTGACGCCTGGCCCACTGTAAACTCCTCCATTTGGAGTACCACCTTGCAAGGTATGTAGCACTTCATTACTACAAGCTACATCATCAACTAATGTAAAGCTTACAGTTGGAAGATCAAACACAGTAATATCCACATCATTCGTAACTGTACATCCATTTGTATCAATAACGGTGTAGGTTATAGTATGGGTTCCGAGTCCAGCGTCAGATGGATCAAAACTATTTCCAATGACACCAGTCCCAGAAAAAGTACCCCCGTCTGGAGTTGCTCCAACACATTGTGGATTTGATGGACTTGCGTAAACCACCTCTTCTGCATAAATGGGCTTACTGTCTATTAATCTTTCAAAAGCATCATATAAGAAGGCAGTGTCTGCTATGGTTTCCCAGATAGGACAGGTATCTCTCACGCTACTCACTACGACATTTGATCCCAGTGATCCAACTACTGGCCCTGGTAAAGTCCCATCTAAATAGCCACTATAAATTCTAAGAGATTCACCCACTTGCAAACTTCCACTATCAATGTCTATACTCGATCCGCAACAACCTGGTTCAGGGTTAGTAGAGACATCTTGAATTTGAAAGCCAGTCAAGTCGAATGATCCTGGACAAGAGCCGCAGCCTAATGCTGTTAATTCAATATACTCGCCATTTGCGCCACAATTCCCATCCCCGTTTGGATCAGATGCCGATATATATATTTTTGGATCAGGTTGTTCGCCACATGAGACCGCTGAACCCGTAAGATCTATGGGTACATCTGTTATACAAACATTATTAGTATCAAGGGTAATAAGTGCTTCTGTATTCTGCACGTAAACAAAAATTAATCCGACGTCGGCGCAGCCTGATTCGAAAGTAACAGTCACAGAATAAGTGCCAGAATTTAAAGTACTAACATTTAAAAGCAAAGGGTTCTGCACATTAGAAGTGAAAGAATTGGGCCCAGACCAAATAAAGCTAGATCCTACAAGATTATTAGCATTTGGTGCTATATCAACAGAAAGTTGTACATCATCTCCACTACATAAAGGAGCAGAACTGGTAACGGTAAAGTCTGGAGAACAATCACCATCCAAACAATCTATAAGACCATCGCCATCATTGTCAATTCCATCAGCACAGTCTGATTCATCAGTTATAACAGTCACAGTAAATGAAGTGCTATCCACACAACCTACATTATCAAAATAAACTACTTGATAAACTCCATCTTGATTTGCTTGAATATTATTCAAGATCAATCTATCTCTTTCATTTCCAGTTCCAGTATCATTTACTTGGTAGAGTGCATTAGGGCCAGTCCAAATAAAAACCCAATTATCGAATGCGCCTCCATCAAAATTTAATATAAGATCATCTCCTGGTATTACTGAAACTGCAGATCCTACCACGAAACCTCCTGCATTGACTTCATACTCTTCTAACATCTGAGGAGTAGAGGGTTGACATACACAATTTACATAAGTTATTCCATCTATTAGAGTAAGACCAGAACCTGATACGCCTGTAAGTCTAACATACCTTGTTCGAACACCAGTTGTGAAGGTGTTTAATCCCGAAGTCGCTGAAGCTATTGGTGAAGCAGGGTTTGAGAAAAAATTAATGCCATCTATGGACTCCTCAATAGACAAAGTAAGATTAATGTAAGAGGATATATCAATACTGTACTGCTCACCTAAGCCAATTGCATTATCTAAAAGGAGTGTAACTTGATCACCGCTTGTTAATTGACTATGCATATCATCTAAAGGACCTACTAAATTTTGCGGACTACTTGGACTTCCCGTTGAAGTTTGACTTAAAACATTATAGGTAGTTTCACAATCTGGATCCTGGCAATCAATAAGACCATCGCCATCATCATCAATTCCATTATCACATATTTCTGCTATTTTAACAGCTATGGTAAAATAGCTAGAATCAGTCATTGACAAGCTTATACTTTGCGTATTTTCTAACTTGAAAGCACCAGTCCCGCCATTTGTAAAATCCCCATCAGGATCTAAAAGTAAATAGTAATCTCCGTCTGCGGTGGCTGGCATTGGTGGTAAATCAAAATCTGGATTATCAACATCAAAGTTCATTCGAAACGTTGAAGCCGTTCCTTTTCTTTCCAGATACCAAACACGGTCAATCCCTTCGTAGACACCAGATGCAATGTTGTCAAAATTGGCACCATCCCAAGCTGTATTTAATGGTGCTCCATTATTTCCGATAACAAATGCACTCAAATCACTTGGAAAAGGGTTTGCATGGGCAGCATTTGTTGTAGCAATTGATTGATGCCCAATAGTAACGATAGCCTCTGAATTCACAGATTTTGATTGCCGCTGATCTAATCCGCCGCATGAATCTACCGCCGCAATTAATACATCATTTGCATAACCATCTGAAACATCTTTAATTAAAGTTCCATCTGAAAAATAATAATCGTGAGGTAGTGTTATACCATATTTTACAGATAAATAAGAGTTTACTCTTTCTGTTTCAGTTTGAGACAAGGTGTCTGAATAAACAAGAACTTCTGAAATTTGTCCCATAAAGACACGATCCTGATCAAGAAATTCACTTCCTGATTTTCTACCTATGGATACAGGACCTTGTTGGTGATCTCCATTAGCAGCGGTACCATAATGATCACTTTCATTTATTTCTACACTTGTTAATTGAGTAGTTGATGTACCGTGCGTCAAAACAACTAACCCATTTCTATATAATGTTTGTTGATTTCCGAACTCCACTTCAAATTCTAACAAAGAAGGATCAAGTCCGGTAAAATGACCAGCATTTGATGACGTACCACCATGTGCAGTTGGTGTATTAAATCTAGCTTGATTGCCCGACCAACCAAACCCATACCCATTGAGTTGTGTATCTCCAAACTCATATATCTTATCATACTGCTGACCACCTGCTTCTGGAGCAACCACAGAAAAAATCTGAATGCCTGCATTCGCAGAAAAAATATAATCAGATCCTAAATGTAAACCATCCGAAAAATCATCGGTATATGTTCCATCAAAATCAATCCCTGGATTAAAGTTAATTGCATTCTCTATATAAACTGGGTCATCAGTAGAATTAGCATCTGCATTCGCAGAATAGCCATTTGCAGATTGATCTGCCCATGCAGTTATGTCAGTTGCATCTACTATAGTATTTGTGCCTACTCCTCCATTTAACCAAAGCTCAAGATTCGACTGAACACCTCCTGGATAAATTTCATCAATGCGGCCATCACCATTATCATCAATATTATTTCCACATATTTCTAATGGCGAAGGTCGTAATCCTAAATATGCAGCTTCTACCGAACCATCATCACAAACATCAGTGATAATTGACAATTGTGGACAAGCATTACAATCCGTAACACAGGTAGGTGTAACATCATTGTGAAATTCTGTAATCATCTCGGTCTGTCCACCTTGGACGCAAAAAGTTCCAGAAGATTGACCATTGATAGATGTACCTTCAACCCATAAATAAGTTGAGTCACTAGATAAACCTTGATATCCAAATTGTCCTAAGTTTACAGAATTTCCATTAATAGCTGTGAGCGCATTTGCACCCATAATAATGGTATCTGTATTCAATGTATTTCCGCAGAGGTCAAGTATACCAAAGTTGTAGAAATTAGTTGTTTCAGTATTTGAAATTTGAGAATTAAAAAATCTCGAATCCTCGCAAATTATTATTTTACCAGCTGCCCCTGACTCATAACCCCCATTAATAATTAATTCTGCATCATTTACAATATACAAAGTGCCATACAGAAATATATTGTCACTAGCACCACTAATACTAACAGAGCTTCCGGTCAAACAATGAACCTCGCCAGCAGGAACTGTATGAAAAGAATTGAAACTAGTAAAGATAGTTGCTCCACTTGGACATCCACACGTACTAGTAGTCAAACAAGCAAAATCAAACGGTGGAGAATTAATATCTGTATTGCATATTATTGTTGGGGCTGCAGGCAAAGATCCATCATCCGTATTTGAGAAGGTATCATTGGTAAAGTCATAAGAATCTGGATCTGTAGCGCCCGTTTGGTTTACGTAAGTTGCGGCTGTGGCCAATTGCATTTTATTATTGCTCATTGGTGTGTATCTTCCACCAATGCTATGGTTCATTATATCCGCTCCACTGATCGTTGTAGAAGCTCCTCTTGTATTTTGATAAAACAAAGAGTTTGTCAATTCTACATCAGCACTATATAAATTAATAGCCCCACCAAAACTGGCATCATCCACAGCATTTTCGACAAAAGCGCAATCTGAAATTGTACAATCTCCGGTTGAAATTTTTAAAGCTCCGCCTCCACTTGCAATTCCCGACCCATCATGTAAAGCTACATTCTGAAGAAAATCACAGTTTGTAAAATTATTTGGAGTTGAAGCATTAAACGTAGAGCCTATATATACTGCTCCTCCAACTCCTGCAGTATTCGTATAAAAATTTGAATTTAAAACATCTATACTTGAAGTATTTGATACATCAATCGCGCCTCCCAAATCTAGAATTCCTGCACTATTAGAGACAAAGGTCGAATTCTCTACTGCTAGATACGAATCAGATCCTAAAGAAATAGCGCCTCCATTTGAATCAGCTGAGTTAATTGAAAATTCACAATCTAAAATATTATTTGTAAATCCATCAGAAATGTCAACAGCTCCTCCATCAGAAGTAGAAGTATTATTGCAAAAAGTATTTCTTCGAAGTGTCCATTGATGAGAAATCAATAGAGAAATAGCGCCTCCAAATTCTGCATTATTAGTTTTAAACACGCAATCCTCGATTACAAGATTACCATTATTGGGATCGGAATTGATAGTGCTATTAGAATTGTTATACAGATAAATACCTGCACCACGAGTAGCACTGTTGTTTTCATATAAACAATTTTGAAATAAAATTTTACTATTTATATTCGTTTTATTCAATACTGCAATTGCACCATTACCCGACGTTGTATTATTGATTACTTTAAGATCAATGAAGCTAAGGTTAACCTGAGCTGAATTAATTACTCCACTTAAAAAACTACTTCCCGTACTTGCACCAGATGAACCATTTTGAAGCACCAATCCTCGTAATAAAATAGTATCTACTACCACCGTATTATTAAAATGCCTATGAGCTGATTGACCATCTATAATGGTTTGATTCGCTATAGGGTCGTAATCGCAGAGATCGATACCGCTAGCGGTATCAGGATAACCGCCTCTAATGCATGTATTATTTAAAATTAATATTTCTACTCCTGGAGTGTAGGTACCCGCAGCTAAATAAATAGTGCCACCAGCTTCTATAGTAGATACTAAACTAGTAGATGATAATGCGTTATCCCAATCAGAGCCGCTACCATCTCCAGTAGCTGCGATCTTCATAAATTTCACAACACCATTATTAGTGACGATTTTTTTGGCGGTAAAATTAAATGGGGAAATTACTTGGTTACAGATCTGAGATCTAAGATGAGTAGAAAACTGGTCTATTACTTTATAAGAATTATTTAAGAGCTGCGATACTGAAATTTCCTTACTGTGAGACGCTGAGGTATTGGCAATAAGTATAGTACTGGCTAAAAGCAATAGGAATAATATCCTAATACCAGATAAACATTGCTGCTTATAACGAACATTGCGCCTTTTAACTAATCGAACCACAGAATTACTTTATTGATAAAGTATATTTTCTAAATATTAATTTTTCAAGAACAGATTTATTTCCTTATTTCTGAAGGATTAACAATCGTAACGCCTCCTGATATATGGATGCTATCTTTGTAAATGCAATTAATGAGCCATATATACAAAAAAGGAATATATGTAACATAGAGTCCCGGTACGCCACTCTATCGTCGAAATATTCGTCAGCACTGATCCTAATAATTTGTAGCTGGGGCCTACCCTGATATTTCGCTAAGGGGCGAAATATCAGGGTCGTTATGTTCCATGGCTCGCTGATGGCTCGGCCTTACGCTGCTAGAAAAAAGCAGCTCCAGTCTTCGGCTAAAAAGCCTCACCATTGCACAGCACTAGTCCAAAAAAAAGTAATTGGTCATCAACTATACTCATTATTAAATGGCCTAAATTTCATCTGAAGCATAGATCAAAAAAATCAAACTCTTGAAATGAGATAGTATAGAATAATATCGGTGAAGAGAAAATGTGTGAAGGATAGGAATGATGCGACCCCTTTTGGGAGCAGTCCTCGCATAGCATTGTCGGGCAGGCACAGGACGGGAGCGAACGCGGACTCATGGATAGCCTGACTCTGGCCTCCGCTTTTTTTCTAGCGGATGACAGAGGCACACCCAAAAAAAAATTATTGTCAACCATAAAAAAAAGGAGGCTGCCCGTGTGGACAACCTCCTATGTAAAATTCGATATGTTCTATATCTTATCTCTGAATCTGAACGTAACCACTAACAGCTTCGCCTTCTCCAGTATTAATTATGTAGAAGTAAGTACCGTCTGGAAGATCTTGACCTTCCCATGTACCACTCCATCCATCAGCGTTAGTATAACCTTGCTTGAAATAAACTTGGTTACCCCATCTGTTGAATATAATCACTTCGTTGTTTGGATATCTTTCTAAACCGAGAACAGTAAACGTTTCGTTTATGTCATCACCGTTAGGAGAGAAACCATTCATCACTGTAAGATCTTCACATAATATGTCAATGTAAACAGTAGCTATATCAGAACCCATTGGAGTTGAAATCATGTATTGGAATTCATCCTGTTCTCCACATGTATTCGGATTAGGTATATAAGTAAATGTGTTATCAGCATTCAAGATAACTGTACCAAACGTTGGCTGACTTACCAGTGAAACTTGAACCGTCTCGTTGATATTCAGATCATTGATTAATACATTCAACGTACCAATAGTAACATTTACAACTGTCATAGAATCATCATCCATTGCAACTGGTGGAGCCATTTGGCCTTCCGTCATAACTTCAGTATTAATGATCAGCATACCACAGTCGCCGTTCGTATCACAAATCGTGAAACATCCGATGTCCGTACCAAGTATATCACCCGTGATAATAATACAATTATTAACAACTTCGAATGAACTTGACCCTGCATTGTCGGCAGCACATGTGTACTCAACAGAAGCTATATCTGTAAGTGGGTAACAGAACAATGTATCTGAACCTAACTCAATAACTATGTTAACCGTATCCATCCAAGAAGGAGTAGATAGTGGATCTTGCTCGCACTCAACAGTGATATTCAATGTATCAGCACATCCGAATGTTACATCAGAAGCGATGATTGTATGCGTACCAACTGGTAAATCAAAAGCCACAAAGTTAGGTGCGATCTCTGAGTTAAGAACTAACTCGTAGTTCATACCTGTAGAGGCAAGTGATACATCAATCATACCGTAAGACTTACTTAAGTCTCCACCGTAGATAGCTAACCTGTTCTCATCAAGAATCCAGTTGCCAGTAGCATCATTAGCATTAAGGAATGCAGCCAACTCAGCAGCATTTGTAAATGAACCAGTATAAGTCTGACCATCTACTTCCCAAGCATCGATACTAAATGTACCATTGAAACCATCCTGAGCGATATTGAAGTAAGAGTAGTTAAACACTGTATCAACATCACAAGTACTCATCGTCGTAACTTCTGTACCATTGAGATAGAAGTTGTAGTTGTTGAATTCTGCAATTTCGATAGCTGTACAAAGTGCAGCTCCATTATCGCAATCATCAGTCATCAATGTAAGATCATCACCTAGAACATCAAGTCCGTTTTCACAAGGCATTTGATTATCCTCTAGGATATTGATAGAAACTGTTGTCTCCACACATACACCATTGTCATCACAAACTGTAACACACAACTGATCAGAATCTCCTGCAGCTAATCCTGCACCTGGCGTATAAGTGAAACATCCGTTAGCCAACTCCGTAAATGATCCTCCTTGAGGTCCACCACAAAGTGTCATCGAAGCCACATTACTAAGCGCAGTAATATCAGTACAAACATCAACTGAAGTACCTACCGTAGTATTTACGATAATTGCATCTGTAATAACATTATTCATAGTCGTGTCCGTAACACAAGTCACAGTCAACTGAATAGTATCAGGGCAAGTAGCATTTGGCTCAATGATAGTGATAGAATATACACCGTCATCAAATGGCCCAATAGCTGTACCCATTGCAATACTTCCTCTATTCACACCCATCTCTACTTGAGAGTTAAGCGCAGCAAGTTGATCGATAAAGAAGTCACCGTAGTTATTATCAGGATTACCACCAATAATTCTCTGTCCAGTTCTATCTATCATCCAGTTACCTGTAGGATCAACATCATTCATGAAGTCTAAGATTTCAAGCACGTCATCAAAAGTACCAGAATATATAGTACCGTTCACAACCCAACTTTGAATCTCGTAAGGACCTTTGAATCCACCATCAAGTAATACAGAGTAGTCATAGTTAATAATCGTCATAAAGTTACATGCTAATACTGATGCTTCTTGTAAAACAACACCGTTAACAGCAACACCGTAATCATTGTACATTGACTTTGGAATATCTAAACAGATAAATCCACTATTACCTTCGCAATCAGAATCTAGCTCTGTGTAAGAACCTTCACAACCAATACCGTTACAATCTTCATCATCAGAAAGTGTAACTGTAAGAACTTCTGTACAGTTTGCAACAGTAGCGTCAGTCAAAGTCACGGTATAAGTTCCCTCAGCCAATCCAGTTCTAACTAGATCGCTAGATCCGTCAGACCATGCAATAGTAGAAGCAGTACCAGCAGAAATAGAAACTGTAACAGCGCCATCAGCATTGTCGCAAGTAGGTTGAGCGTCTACAGCTATAGAAGCTGAAAGATCACATCCTCCACCTGTACCGTCACAATCAGCATCGTCAGATAAGATCACAGAAACAGTAGTTACACAATTTGCAACTGAAGCGTCGGTAATCGTAACTGCATATGCACCTTCAGCTAAATCAGTTCTAACTAAGTCGCTAGAACCATCAGGCCATGCAACAGTAGAAGCTGTGCCAGATACAATCGTGATTGTAGCCGCACCGTCTGCATTGTCGCAAGTAGGTTGAGCACTGATGCTAACTGTAGCTTCAAGCTCACAGTCATTACCCATATTGTCACAGTCATCTGCAACAGCTATCACTACCATTTCAACACATCCGTTAGCGTCAGTTATCTGAGCTGTGTACTGTGCTGCAGTAAGATCCGTAAGATCTTCAGAAGTAGAACCGTTAGACCATGAGATAGTATATGGAGTAGCTCCACCTGAAACTGTCAAGTCTATAGAACCATTCTCGTTACATGTAACAGCCTGTGCAGTTGCAGAAGCCACTAGTATTGGTAACTCATTTACTTGGAAACAAGATTGACCAGCGATACATCCGTTTGCATCAGCAACCATAATACAGTAGTTACCTGCAGTAAGATTACCATTCACAGCGTTCACTCCGTTCTCATCAACTATAGTCACTATTGGTTGCCCAACAAAACCAGCTTCTGTAGTAACAGTGAAATCAACAGTAGCTTCTCCATTGAAGCATACTTCAATATCGTCAGCTCCAGCAATGTTTGCTCCAGCAACATCATTCATCAAGATGAACATCAATGTTTCTTCACATCCATTAGCATCAGAAATAACTACAGTGTATGTTCCAGCAGATAAGTTATCTCTACGGTCACCAGTAGCACCATCATTCCATGCGTAAGAAAGGCCAGCAGCACTTCCGTTTTGTACAGCAATCTGTACAGAACCGTTTGCTTCACCACAAGTAGGTTGCTCAAGTATATTAGCCGAAGCATTAAGGTCACTAGAACCCGTAACTTCAACCATTATAACAGATGGACAACTTGGATTATTAAGATCCATAACAGCAATTTCGTAAAGACCAGGAGCAAGATCGCTTCTAGAGTTTCCTACGAATTGGTCTATTGACCACATGTACATAAAGTCAGCAGGAGCTAAAGTTACAGAACCGTTAGATTCTCCACATGTAGCAGGTACTACTTGTATGTCTGTAACATCAGGACCATCAGAGTTACCGATCACAAAGTTTACTTTAGTGAAACAGTTAACAAAATCTAGATCAGAGATCACAACTTCGTAAGAACCACCAGGTAAACCAGTTCTAACATTTGCATTTCCTTCACCTATATTAGGTATCCAAGTATATGTAAAGTTAGCAGCATTAGGTATCTCTAGAGTAATAGAACCGTTTGCATTTCCGCAAGTAGCGTCTTCTAGGTTAACAATGTTAACGACAGGCTCAACACACTCCCCACAGTTTCCAATCTCTCCGATCACAACAGTGATCACAACTGAACATCCTGAAGCGTCTGTAGAAGTCACTGTGTATGTTCCGTTTGCAAGATCTTCTCTTACTGCACCAGAACCACCATCACTCCATTGGTAATCATAACTAGAAGGAGCAAAAACAGCTGCACCGTTCTCATCGTCACAGTTCTCATCTCTAGTGTACTCTAACCAAGCATCTAGCTCATCAATTACAGTGATGTTTTGTGTACAAGTGTTTGCGTTTCCGCAAGCATCAGTCACAGTCCAAGAACGAGTGATAATGTATGTACAACCATCTGTCTGAGAAGTAGTAAACTCTACAGACGGATTTGGATCGCAATTATCAGTAGCAATTACGTTAGCAACATTAGGAATTGATTGTCCTGCAGTAGCATCAACAGTAATATCCGAAGGCACTCCAACGCAAGTAGGCGCTTCGCTATCAGATACAATGATGTTTTGCACCATAGTAGAAACATTTCCACACTCATCAGTAGCGGTATATGTTCTAGTAATAGTAGAATTGAATGCACAATTACCATCACTAACTACATCATCAAAAGTTACCGTCGCTTCACCGCAGTTATCAGTAGCAGTCAATACTCTGATATCAATTAATTCCTCACAAGAAATAAGTAAATCGTCAGGTCTTTCTGAAAAGATAGGACCTTCATTGTCACCAACAGACACCGTCTGTGATACAGTAGAAACATTTCCACAATCATCAGTAGCTGTCCAAGTTCTTACAAGTGTGTAAGTATTATTGCAATCCCCTTCTGTTCTTACCTCATCGAATAAGATAGAAACGTCAGCATCACAATTATCAGTAGCTATAACATCTGGCATATTCTCACTTGGAGTCTGCCCACAATCAAGTGTAATATCACCAGGAACACCAGAAATAACTGGAGCAACGATATCACCAACATTGATTGTTTGTGTTGCAACTGCAGAGTTTCCACAGTCATCAGTAGCCGTCCAAGTTTTTACTATTTGATAAGAACCATTACAGTTACCAGCATTCACTACTTCATCCAATGAGATATTAACATCAGCATCACAATCATCTGTAGCAGTTACACTTGGATTTGGAATATTAGCTACTTCATCACAACTAATGTCCATATTCGCAGGTACTCCAACTAATGTAGGTAAGCTATTGTCACCTCCTATCGAAATAGTCTGTGTAGATGTAGCAACATTACCACACTCGTCTGTAGCAGTCCAAGTCCTAATGATCTGGAATGATGCAGTACAATCTGTGTTATCGTTAGCAGCTGATTCAGAGTATTCAACTTGTACGTTTGCAGAACAATCATCAAGTGCTGTAACAGTAGGTATCTCAGGTGAATCTTGTCCACATTCGATACTTACATCGTTAGGTACTCCTACTAGTAAAGGCGGTGCAGAATCTCCGATAAAGACTCTTTGCACACCTACAGCAGAGTTTCCACAATCATCAATCGCAATCCATGTTCTAGTAACAATATACTCTTGAGGACATGATCCTGCTTCTTGAAATTCTGTAAAATCAATATCAACATTCGCATCACAGTTATCAGTAGCAGTAACTAATCCTTGAGGAACATCTTGAACAGAAGCACAACCAAAGGTTACATCGTTTGGCACTCCAACTAAAGTAGGTGCAGTATTGTCACCAGTGATAGTGATAGTTTGTGTACCTACACTTTCATTTCCACAAGCATCAGTAGCTATCCAAGTTCTTACAACTGTGTAAGAATTCTGACAATCTACAGCACCGTCAATAACCTCATTGTAAGTAACTTCAACATTTGTATCACAATTATCTGAAGCAGTAACATTAGCAGGCTGTGGTAAAGCATCACCACAATCCAGTAATACGTTAGCAGGAACACCAGCTAAAGTAGGTGCAACTGCATCGCTAACAGTAATTGTCTGTGTACCGATTGCAGTGTTTCCACAGTCATCAGTAGCTATCCATGTTCTCGTAATCGTGTAAGCACCAGCACAAGCACCAGGAGTAATAATTTCGTCAAACGAAATGTCAACGTTAGGATCACAGTTATCAGTAGCAGTTACATTCGCTACGTTATCGATATTTCCATCTTGACATTCATAATCAACATTACTCGGTACTCCTACAAGTGTAGGATTCGTATTGTCACCAGTAACTGTTATTACTTGCTGAGCTTGTGCAGTATTTCCGCAGTCGTCAGTAGCAATGTAAGTTCTAGTTATAGTATAAGAGCTAGTACAATCTGTAACATTACCAGTAACCTCTGATAATTCTACTTGAACGTTAGCATCGCAGTTATCAGTAGCTATTGCCGTACTTGCAGCTGGTGGAGTAGCTCCACACTCAATAGTAAGATCTGCATCTACACCAGAGATTACTGGTGGAGTGTTATCTCCTACAGAAATTCTCTGTGTACCAATAGCCGTGTTTCCACAGTTATCAGTAGCTATCCAAGTTCTAACAAGCGTGTAACTGTTTGCACAGATACCAGGCTCGTTAGATTCAGCGAACTCAATACTTACATTTGCATCGCAATTATCCATAGCAGTTACACCTCCGTTATCTGGAGTAGCAATTGCATCACACTCAACAGTAGCATCGTTAGGAATACCAACTAATACAGGAGCAGTATTATCACCAACAGTAATTCTCTGTTCAGCAGTAGTAGCATTTCCACAAGCATCAGTAGCGATCCAAGTTCTAACAAGAACATAAGCATCAGCGCAAGCACCATTTTGCTCTGTAACTTCACTAAATTCAACTAATGGATTAGCATCACAATTATCTGTAACAGACACATCGTTTGCTCCATTTGAATTTGGTACTTCACCACATTCTGCATTTAAGTCCGCAGGTACGCCAACTATAACTGGTGCAGTGTTATCTCCAACAGAAATTCTTTGCTGCTGCGAAGTTGCGTTTCCACAGTTATCTGTAGCAGTCCATGTTTTAATAATTACATAAGAATTATCGCAAGATCCTGCATCGACAACTTCGTTGAAAGAAATATCTACGTTAGCATCACAATTATCAGAAGCTTGAACATTAGCATCAGTAGTCGGTATAGCATCACACTCAACAGCAATATCAGCTGGTACTCCAGTAAGTACTGGGTCAGTGTTATCACCTACTTGAATTCTTTGCTCACCACTAGAAGCATTACCGCAATTATCCGTAGCAGTCCAAGTTCTAACAATAGTGTAAGCGTCTTCGCAAGCACCATTATCTTCTCTAACTTCCTCGAAAGTAATCTCAACATCTGCATCACAGTTGTCAGTAGCTTGGATATTTCCAGCAGTTGCTGAATCCACCTCATCACATTCAATAGTTAAGCTAGCAGGAATACCAGCAATAACAGGAGCAGTATTGTCACCAACAGTTATTCTTTGAACATCTGTAGTAGCATTTCCGCAATTGTCAGTAGCAATCCAAGTTCTAACAATAGTGTAAGCATCTTCGCATGCACCATTGTCTTCTCTAACTTCTTCGAAAGTAATTTCTACGTTTGAATCACAATTATCAGTAGCGATAATATTTCCGTTTGTAGCGGAAGGAACATCATCACATTCTACTTCTAGATCAGAAGGAACACCAACTAATGTAGGAGCAGTATTATCTCCAACCTCAATTCTTTGTTCTCCTGAAACTGCGTTTCCACAATTATCAGTAGCGATCCAAGTTCTAACAATAGTGTAAGCATCTTCGCAAGCACCATTATCTTCTCTAATTTCTTCGTAAGAAATGTCTACATCAGCATCACAATTATCAGAAGCAGAAACATTACCTGCACCGGTAGTATTTGGTACAGCATCACATTCTACACTGATGTTAGCAGGAATACCTGCAAGAACTGGAGCAGTATTGTCACCAACTTCGATTCTTTGCTCTTCAACAGTAGCGTTACCACAGTTATCTGTAGCAGTCCATCTTCTTACGATTGTATAATTTTCTTGACACTGACCAGCTTCGATAACTTCTTCAGTTTCGATGCTTACATCAGGATCACAATTATCAGTAGCACTAACCTCACCTATACTAGGGAAGTTAGGAATTGCATCACACTCAACTTCTATGTCAGAAGGTACACCACTAAGCGTAGGTGCTCCTGTATCTCCAACGTTAATAGTCTGCGTAGCGATTGCAGAGTTACCACAATCATCCGTAGCTGTAAATGTTCTAATTATGACATAACTATTAGGACAAGATCCAGCTTCCGTAACTTCACTCATTTGAATAGAAACTTCATCGTCACAAACATCAGTTGCAACAGGAAGTGCTACCGGTGGTACTTCATCACACTCTACTTCAAGATCAGCAGGAATTCCTGAGATCGTAGGTGCAACTGTATCCTCGATAACGAAAGAAGCAGTAGTTGTTGCTATATTTCCACATTCATCTGTAGCAGTGAATGTTACAGTAGCAGCACCAGATGCACCACAGTCATCATTAGTAACATTGAAGTTATTAGTCCATGAAACATCACTACATCCATCAACAGCATTGGCACCGCCATTAGCAGCTAACCAAGCTTGAAGAGCAGCAACATTACCTTGACCATCACACTCGACAGTAAGATCATCTGCCTCAACAGTAATGTCAGGAGCAGTTGTATCTTCTATAGTAAATGTAGCTGAAGTATTAGCTGTGTTTCCACAGTCATCAGTAGCTACAAAGTTTACAGTAACAAATCCTGTAGAACCACACTCATCAGATAACTGACCAGCATCATTTGTCCAAGTAACATTTCCACATGCATCTTCTGCTTGAGCACCTCCATTAGAAGCAATCCATGCTTGAAGTGCAGCAACATTACCTTGACCATCACACTCGACAGTATCATCAGTAGCTGCAGCAGTAATAACTGGAGCAGTTGTATCTTCTATAGTGAAAGTAGCTGAAGTAGATGCTGTGTTTCCACAATCATCAGTAGCTGTGAACGTAACTGAAACAAATCCTGTAGAACCACACTCATCGCTAAGTTGTCCAGCGTCATTTGTCCAAGTAACATCACCACAAGAATCTTCTGCTTGAGCACCTCCGTTAGAAGCGATCCATGCTTGAAGCGCAGCAGCGTTACCTTGACCATCACATTCTACAACAGTATCAGCAGCATCAACAGCAATAACTGGTGCAGTAGTATCTTCTATGGTGAAAGTAGCATTCGTAGATGCAGTGTTTCCACAATCATCCGTCGCTGTGAAAGTAACTGAAACAAATCCAGTAGCTCCACACTCATCACTTAACTGACCTGCGTCATTTGACCAAGTAACTTCACCACAAACATCAGATGCAACAGCACCTGCATTTGAAGCTAACCATGCTTGGTAAGCAGCAGTATTGTCATTCCCATCACACTCGACAGTCATATCAGATGCATCAGTATCAATAACTGGAGCAGTCTCATCAATGATTGTAAAAGTAGCTGAAGTATTTGCCGTGTTTCCACAATCATCAGTAGCCGTAAAGTTCACAGTAACAAATCCTGTAGAACCACACTCATCAGATAACTGACCAGCATCATTTGTCCAGGTAATATCGCTGCAAGTATCAGAAGCATCCGCTCCACCATTGGAAGCTAACCATGCCTGAAGCGCAGCAGTATTATCATCACCATCACACTGTACAGTTTCATCTGTAGCTGATGTACCTATAACAGGTGCAGTAGTATCTTCAATAGTAAATGTCGCAGATGTAATCGCAGTATTTCCACAATCATCAGTAGCTGTAAAGTTAACAGTAACAAATCCTGTAGACCCACACTCATCAGATAACTGACCAGCATCATTTGTCCAAGTAACTCCACCACAAACATCTTCCGCTTGAGCACCTGCATTAGATGCTAGCCAAGCTTGTAAAGCAGCAGTATTATCCGCACCATCACATTCAACAGTTTGATCAGCTGCGTCAGCAGTAATAACTGGAGCAGTAGTATCTTCGATAGTGAATGTTGCAGTTGCAGTTGCAGTGTTTCCACAATCATCCGTAGCTGTAAATATTACAGATACAGATCCAGTCTCACCACACTCATCAGATAACTGACCAGCATCATTTGTCCAAGTAATGTTATTATCACTACAAATATCAGAAGCAGTTGCTCCACCATTTGAAGCTAACCATGCTTGGTAAGCAGCAACATTTCCTTGACCATCACACTCTACAACTTCATCAGCCGCAGCTAAGTCAATAGTAGGAGCAGTTGTATCTTCGATAGTAAATGTAGCAGAAGTAACACTTGTGTTTCCACAAACATCTTCAGCAGTAAATACTACAGATACAGAACCAGTCATTCCACATTCGTCAGATAATTGACCTGCATCATTCGTCCAAGTAACATCACTACAGTTATCTTCAGCGATAGCTCCACCATTAGAAGCTAACCATGCTTGATAAGCTGCAACGTTTCCTTGACCATCACATTCTTCTACTGAATCAGTAGCGTCTGTAGTGATTGCAGGCGCAGTAGTATCTTGAATAGTGATCACTTGAGTAGCAGCACTACTATTGTCACATTCGTCAACTACTGTCCAAGTTCTAGTGATTACATATTCAAACTCTGAACAATCATCACCTTCACCTTGAGTACTTGTTTCTTCAACAGTGATCGTGAAATCATCATCAGAGAAATCAGTAGCCGTAATCTCAACTCCAATAACTGGAAGAGCTGGAAGTTCATCAGAACACTCAATAAGTATATCAGTTGGAACACCAGCTAATACTGGAGCAACACCATCGCAAACTTCAACAGTTTCGATATCGTGATCATCTTCATCTCCTCCTGCATTGTTAACTTCATTGTCAACTAATGTATCATTAGTATTATCCGCATCTGGTGTCGAATCAACATCAGCTGGAGAGTCACCATTCTCATCTTCAGCAGCTGTTATCTCTGCAAAGTTATCAGCAGTACCAGACATGATTCCTTCTTGGACAGTCAACACAACGTCAACAGTAGTAGAAGCACCTGGCGCTAGTGGACCTGCAATAGAATTGCTTAAAGTACCACCACCTGTAGACCAACCATTCGTATCAGATCCACTCAATGCGAAGAACTCAGGTAAGTAATCTACTATTGTAATATTCTGAGCTAATACAGATCCCTGATTTAAAACAGTAATTGTATAAGTAACATCATCGCCTGGCTTAACAATCTCGGTCTGAGTTGTTGTCTTAGTCAATGCAAGATCAAAGATTTCTAAGAACACATTCTCAGGATCATTATCATCTTCGTCACCATTCTCATTCAAAATTGTATCATCCGTATCAGAATCTACAACACCACCTGCATCATTTGTAAAGTCAGCATCTGGTGTAGAATCGATATCTGTAGGCGTGTCACCAAATTCATCGGTAGCTGCAGATATCTCACTCTTAATAATTAACTCTTCAGCAGATGTTGCATCAGCGTTAACTGTAAATTCTAAAATTTGCATTGTCATTTCACCTGGAGCCAATGGTCCATCAAATGTGATAGTTCCCATATTAGCTATTCCGTCTACAGATGTTAAACCTGCAGGAATCATCAATGTAACATCGATTGCTTCAGCTGATACAGTTCCTTGGTTGAATACAGTTACTTTGAAAGAAACTGTTTCTCCTGGGTATACTCTATCATCTTCTCCTGGTGCTAATGTAATAGTAGAAGCTAAATCAAATACCTCAACCTCAATAGTCTCGACATCAGCATCATCTTCATCTCCATTTTCATTATCAACAGCATCATCAGTAGTAGGATCGTTGGTAGGATCTGAATCTGCAGTACTGTCATTATCATCAGGATTATCTCCTAAGTCATCTTCAGCACTTTGAATCTCTGCTCCATTCTCTAACGAACCTGCTTCAGTTGTAGAAACTGTAAATGAAATATCAACTGACTCACTTGCACCAGGTGCAATAGGTCCAGCAATAGTCAAGCTAGTAGCACCATTAGCAGTTAACCCTGCTGGTACATAATCCTCAATCACAACATTAGATGCTGGAACTGATCCTTGATTAGTTACTTCTATAGTAAAAGTAATCGTTTCACCAGGATATACTCTTACGTCTTCACCTGCAGCTAATTTCTTGGTTAAAGCAAGATCAAATACTTCAAGTTCAAGTGACTCTAAATCAGCATCATCTTCGTCTCCACCTGCGTTATTGATTTCATCATTAACTTCAGTATCGTTTGTATCATCCGTATCAGGAGTACTATCGATATCTTCAGGTGATCCCCCTAAATCATCATTAGCAGAACTAATTTCAGCTCTATTTACAATATCTCCAGCAGTAGTTGCTGCATCCACAGTAAATGAAACTTGTACAGTAGCACTTTCGCCTGGCTGTAATAGCTGTGTCAAAGTAATAGTAGTAGGACTTGTTGCCGTTAATCCAGCAGGCACATAGTCTTCAATAACTACGTTTGTTGCTGGTACTGAACCTTGATTCGTAACAGTGATATCGAAAGTAACAGCATCACCAGGATATACTCTAGCATCTTCACCTGCTGCTAAAGTCTTCACTAAAGCAAGGTCAAAAATTTCTACAAATACATTTTCTGGATCATTGTCATCTTCATCTCCATTCTCATTGTCTACTGTATCATCCGTATCCGTATCAACAACTCCACCTGCATCGTTCGTAAAGTCAGCATCTGGCGTAGAATCGATATCTGTAGGATTATTTCCGAATTCATCTTGTGCAGATGTAATTTCTTCTTTGATGATTAACTCACCAGCAGAAGTAATATCATCGCCAACTACAAATTCTAAAATTTGCATCGTCATTTCACCTGGAGCCAATGGCCCATCAAATGTGATAGTACCCATATTAGCTATGCCATCTACAGAAGTTAATCCGTCTGGAATCATCAATGTAACATCGATATTTTCAGCCGATACAGTTCCTTGGTTGAATACAGTAACTTTGAAAGAAACTGTTTCTCCTGGATATACTCTATCGTCTTCTCCTGGTGCTAATGTAATGTTTGATGCTAAATCAAATACCTCTACCTCAATAGGCTCGATATCGTTATCATCTTCATCTCCATTCTCATTATCGACAGCATCATCTGTGGTAGGATCATTATCTGGATCATTATCAGCAGTACTATCATTATCTTCAGGATTCTCTCCTAAGTCATCTTCTGCACTCTGAATTTCTGCTCCATTTTCTAATGTTCCTGCATCCGTAGTAGAAACTGTAAATGAAATATCAACTGACTCACTTGCGCCTGGTGCAATTGGGCCAGCTATTGTTAAGCTAGTTGCTCCTGTTGCAGTTAATCCTGCTGGTACGTAATCTTCGATTACAACGTTTGAGGCGGCAACAGTTCCTTGGTTCAACACCTCTATAGTAAAGGTAATAGTCTCTCCAGGATAAACTCTTACATCTTCTCCAGCAGCTAATTTCTTAGTTAAAGCTAGATCAAAGATTTCTAATTCTAATTCCTCTAAATCAGCATCATCTTCGTCTCCGCCTGCGTTGTTAATTTCATCATTAACTTCTGTATCATTTGAATCATCAGCATCAGCAACAGAATCAATATCTTCTGGCTGCTCATCTAAATCATCTCTATAATCTGTAATTTCAGCTCTATTTACTAGAGAAGCACCTGTAGTAGCTGCATCAACAGTAAACTCAATACTTACTACTTCACTTGCACCTGGAGCTAAAGGACCTGCAATCGTAATTGCAGAAGAACCATTTGCGGTTAAACCTGCAGGTACATAATCAGTAATCAAGATATCAGAAGCAGGTACAGAACCTTGGTTAGTAACAGTTATATCAAAAGAAACTGTTTCACCAGGATATACCCTTGCATCTTCACCAGCTGATAAAGTTTTTATTAAAGCAAGATCGAAAATTTCAACGAATACATTTTCAGGATCGTTATCATCTTCATCGCCACCTTCATTGTCGACTGTATCATCAGTAGCAGTATCAACAACACCACCAGCATCGTTAGTAAAATCCTCATCTGGAGTAGAATCAATATCTGTAGGATTATCTCCTAGCTCATCTTCTGCAGAACTAATTTCTTCCTTGATAATTAATTCACCTGCTGAAGTAATTTCATCAGATACAACGAAATCTAAAATTTGCATTGCCATTTCGCCTGGAGCCAATGGTGCAGCAAATGTTATAGTTTCCATATTTGCTATTCCATCCACAGAAACAAGACCGTCAGGAATCATCAATGTTACATCAATGTTCTGAGCAGTTACAGTTCCTTGATTAAATACAGTAACTTTGAAAGAAACTGTTTCACCAGGATACACTCTGTCATCTTCACCAGGAGCTAATGTAATATTAGAAGCGATATCAAATATCTCAACCTCGATTGGCTCGATATCATCATCATCTTCATCTCCATTCTCACCATCAATAGCGTTATCATCAGTAGGATCATTAGCATCGTCAGCATCTGGAGTAGAATCGATATCATCAGGGTTTTCACCTAAATCATCTTCAGCACTTTGTATTTCAGCACCGTTTTCTAAAGTTCCAGCAACTGAAGTAGTAACTGTAAACTCAACATCAACTGACTCACTTGCACCAGGTGCAATTGGCCCAGCAATAGTTAAAGTTGTTGCACCAGTTGCAGTTAATCCTGCAGGTACATAATCTTCAACAACAATATTAGAAGCGGTTACTGTTCCTTGGTTAAATACTTCAATAGTGAAAGTAATTGTCTCCCCTGGGTATACTCTAGCATCTTCTCCAGCAGCTAAAGTTTTTCTTAGTGCTAAATCAAATATTTGAATATCTACATCCTCAACATCATTATCATCTTCGTCTCCATTTTCACCATCTACTGCATCATTTTCAGTAGGATCGTTATTTGGATCAGAATCACCTTCAGAATCATTATCATTAGGTTCATTTCCTAAATCATCTTCTGCATTTTGAATTTCAGCAATGTTTGTTGAAATACCTGCAGCTGCATCCGCATCTACAGTAAAAGTTACTTGAACAATTTCACTAGCGCCTGGAGCCAATGGCCCTGCGATAGTTAATGTTGAAGAACCATTATTTGTCAATCCAGCTGCACCAAAGTCTTCTACTACAATATTTGAAGCAGGAACAGTACCTTGATTAATAACTTCAATATCAAAAGTAACTGACTCACCAGGATATACTCTAACATCTTCGCCTGCAGCTAACTTTTTAGTTAATGCAAGATCAAAAATTTCTAAGAACACATCTTCAGGATCAGAATCATCCTCGTCTCCTCCTTCGTTATTAACTGTGTCATCCGTAGCACCGTTAACTTCCCCACCTGCATCGTTTCCAGCATCTGTATCTGGAGTAGAATCCAAATCAGTAGGATTGTCTCCTAATTCATCTTCAGCAGAAGCAATCTCAGCAACATTTATCAATTGACCACCAACATTTGAGGCGTCGGCAGTAAATTCAATACTTATTGTTTGAGAAGCACCTGGTGCTAATGGACCAGCGATAGTTAAAGTAGTTGCACCCGTGGCAGTTAAACCTGCAGGAGCGTAATCTTCGATTACGATGTTCTGTGCAGTAACTGTTCCTTGATTAAATACTTCTATATCGAAAGTGATAGTCTCCCCTGGATATAGTCTATCATCTTCACCAGCACCTAATGTCTTGATAAGTGCAAGATCAAAAATTTCCACTGTGATGTCTTCTGGATCTTGATCATCTTCATCTCCATTCTCATTATTAACGGTATCATCTGTAGGACCGTTAACTTCTCCACCATCATCATTTCCGTCAGTATCGTCAGCAATTGAATCCACATCTTCAGGGCTGTTACCATTTACATCTTCAGCAGAAGTAATCTCAGCGCTGTTCACTAAATCACCTGCATCAGTAGTAGTTACCGTAAGTGTTATTGTAATAATTTCACTTGAACCCGCGGCGATAGGACCAGCAATAGTAGCCGTTGCATTTGAACCTGATTGAGCCCAAGCTCCATCGTTCAATGTCAAACCAGCTGGTATATAATCTGTAACAAGTACATTATAAGCATCCACATTTCCTTGATTGAAAACTTCAATACTAAAAGTGATGTCTTCTCCAGGATACACTCTGGTATCTTCTGAAGCCTCTAACTTTTTAGTTAGAGCTAAATCAAATAGATTGAAACCGAAATCCAATGTCATGTTTCCATTATTGTCATCGGCAGCATCTTGATCTCCTCCAGAACCTGCTTCGTTAGTTGGTTCATCATTGATAGATAATGTGATCACATTTGACCAAACACCAGTACCTGAACCATCTGTCTGAAGTCCATTATCATCTCCATCTGTATCGTTATTAGGATCAGTTGAAGAAGCAATGTTCGTACTTGAAGTAGGATTAGCTGCATCAACATTCATAATCTTTGCATAGTAGTCACCCTCAAGTAAACCTCCTACAAAGTAATCACCGTTTGCATCTGTAACATCAGAACCAACAAGAATATCATCTGCATTTTCAGCAATACCATCTGCTCCAGTATTAAATACTTCAACAGTGATACCTTCGATACCGTCTTCGCCAGCATCTCTTACACCATTGTTATTCGTATCAGAATAAACATTAGAACCGATGCTTAGCTCAGGTCTGAAACCAAAGTCAACAGTCATATTTCCATTGTCATCATCAGAAGCATCTTGATCTCCACCAGAACCATCTTCGTTAGTTGGCTCATCATTGATAGATAATGTAATTACATTTGACCAAACACCAGCTCCAGCACCATCTGGCTGAAGACCATTGTCATCATTATCAACATTGTTATTTGGATCAGCTGAAGTAGCAGTATCTCCACTTGAAAGTGGATAATCCGCATCAACGTCCATAATCTTAACATAGTAGTCTCCTTCTAGAAGACCATCTACAAAGTAATCACCATTAGCATCCGTTACATCGGAACCAACTAATTCGTCATCGCCATTCTCAGCGATACCATCAGCACCTGTGTTAAATACTTCAACAGTAACCCCTTCGATTCCATCTTCATCAGCATCTCTAGTACCATTATCATTTGCATCATAAAATACATTTGATCCGATGCTTAATTGTGGAGCGAATCCAAAATCAAGTGTCATGTTACCATTATCGTCATCCAAAGAATCTTGATCTCCTCCAGAACCAGCTTCATTAGTAGGCTCATCGTTTACAGAAAGTGTAACAACATTAGACCATACTGCAGAACCCGGACCATCAGCTTGAAGACCATTATCATCTCCATCTGTATCATTATTAGGATCTTCAGAAGAAGCAATATTCGTACTTGACTTAGGATAGTCATCAGACACATCCATAATCTTTGCGTAGTAATCTCCTTCAAGAAGACCGTCTACAAAGTAGTCCCCATTAGCATCCGTTACATCCTCTCCTACTTTCACATCATCGCCGTTTTCAGCGATTCCATCAGGTCCAACACTAAATATTTCTACAAGAATTCCTTCAATTCCGTCTTCATCAGCATCTCTAGTTCCATTGTCATTTGCATCAACAAATACATTAGAACCTATGCTTAACTGAGGAATAAATCCAAAATCAAGTGTCATATTTCCATTATCATCATCTAGTGAATCATCTTGATCTCCTCCAGAACCAGGCTCATTTGTTGGCTCGTCATTAGCAGAAAGCGTAATAACGTTTGACCATACACCAGCTCCTCTTCCATCTGGCTGAAGACCATTGTCATCACCATCTGTATCATTATTAGGATCTTCTGAAGAAGCAATATTTGTACTCGATACTGGGTAGTCATCAGAAACGTTCATGATCTTACCATAGAAATCACCAGGCTTTAACCAACCTACAAAGTAATCACCATTTGCATCAGTAGTATCTTCTCCAACTTTTACGTCATCGCCATTCTCAGCAATTCCATCAGGTCCAACACTAAATATTTCTACAAGAATTCCTTCAATACCTTCTTCACCTGCATCTCTAGTTCCATTATTATTAGAATCTACAAATACATTAGAACCAATACTAAACTCAGGAACAAATCCGAAATCAACAGTCATGTCACCGTTGTCATCATTACCTGCATCTTGATTTCCGCCTTGAGCAGACTCATTAGTAGGTTCGTCATTTGGACTAAGTACAATTACTGGAGATTTAACTTCAGTTCCAGAACCTCCTACTTGCATACCATTGTCGTCACCGTCTTGCTGGTTGTCCTCATTATCAGTAGGCTCAGAAGACAAGTGTAGTTCAGCTAAAGGATCAGCATCACCAAAATTACCATCTTCTTTTATTTCAACTATATAGTTTCCTGGAGCTAGATCATCAAATAGGTAATCTCCATTTGCATCTGTAACAGTAGTTGCTACCAATGCACCGTCTCTCCAAAGTTCTAGCGTAACTCCTGCAATGCCTGTATCATCATCACCCAAGTCTTGAATTCCGTTATTATTATTATCAATAAAGACTGTAGAACCAATACTCATTGTGCTGACAGTAACATCCTCAGGATCCGAATCATCTTCATCACCATTTTCATTGTTAACTGTATCATCAGTATTACCATTAACTTCTCCACCAGCATCATTACCAGCATCTGAATCAGCTGTTGAATCTTCATCAACTGGAACAAAAGGTGCAGGCGCATCCGAAGAAGAAATCTCTGCTCTATTTACAATCTGTTGATCATTTGTCAACTGCGAATCAGCAGTAAATGTAATATCTACGGTAGCTGACTGACCAGGATTTAAAGTACCTGGAACATTATAAGAAGCAGTATTACCAGATAAACTCCAATCAGCGTCATTTAATGTTAAACCTGAAGGAATATAATCTGTAACTACGATGTTATTAGCTTCAATAGTACCTTGATTCAAAACAGTGATTGTAAACGTTACGTCTTGCTCAGGAAAAATTGTTTCATTTTGACCAGCAGCTAAATTCTTAATCAATGCTAAATCATAACATACAACTGTAACATTCGCGTTACAAGTAGCCTCATTACCACATGCATCCGTTACGGTTAAAGTAATTGGATTAACACCAACTTCTTCAAATGCAAAAGTAGACTGAGATAGTGTATAAGTCAGTTCGTCGTCACAACAAACGTCTGAACTTCCATTCTCAATCATATCAGGTGTAATAGAAACTGTATGAGAAACAACATCAACAATCTGAACTGTAATATCTTTACATACAGCAACTGGTGGTGTAGTATCTTCAATAATAAATGTAGCTGTAGTAACTGTAGAATTTCCACAGTCATCCGTAGCCGTAAAGTTTACTGTTACATCACCAGTTTCACAACATTCTGGATCTAAAGCTATAAAATCATTTGTCCAAGTTACTTCACCGCATACATCAGTAGCATTAGCTCCACCATTGGAAGCAACCCACGCATCTAGAGCAGCAGTATTTCCAAATCCATCACATTCAACAGTTAAATCATCTGCTTGATTAGCTTGCGTTATTACAGGAGACTCTGAGTCATCAATTGTAAAACTAGCAGTAGTACTTGCTGAATTTCCACACTCATCTGTCGCTGTAAAGGTAACAGATAAACCACCTGTCTCTCCACATTCGTTAGTTAAGATTGCAGGATCTGGGTTAAAAGACCACGTAAATGTTCCGCAATTATCATTTGCTTCTGCACCCCCATAATTGTTTAACCAATTTTGAAATGCATTATTATTTCCTTGACCATCACATTCAACAGTTAAGTCAGCTGCATCAACAGTAATTGTTGGAGCAGAATTATCTTCTATAGTTACAGTTCGAGTTGCAGAAATAGAGTTTCCACAATCATCTGTTGCAACCCATGTTCTTGTAATTGTATATTCAAACTGAGTACATCCATTTGTTCCTTGATCATCTGTCTGAGTAAATGTAACGTCAACATTATTATCACAAAGATCACTTCCAGTAACAACTGGTGCAGCAGGAATATTATCACATTCAACTGTCAAGTTACTTGGTAAGTTGTTGAAAGTAGGGTTCTGTGTATCATCAATTGTAATTATTTGAACACAAGAAACATCTCCTGTTGAAGGATTAGTAGTCGTTGAACAACATCCACCATAAACACTCAACTCATCCAAATCCCATAATTCATATCCACCGTTGTTATAATTATGAGCTTTACAATATGCGTGAAGTTCAAAAGTGAAAGTAGTATTCGAAGTCACAGAGATATTAGAGAAATTAAAAGTCTCTAAAGACCAAGCATTAGTTGTACTAATTTCATCTTGAAAGAAAACTTCAGTTCCATTAGCAAAAACCTTAACTGCATATTTTGTAGGATAGTCATTATTGGAATTGTTATCCCACTCTACAGTAAGAGGAGCTTTCTCATAAAATGACAACCTTGATAATTGAAAAGGAGCGTTTTGAGAAGCAGCTACAGTTACTTCAAATCTAACTTTATCATCATCAGCATCTACTCCATTAAGATCATCAGCGTACCAACAATCGTCATCTGCATCAATACAAAATCCATATTGGCCAACAGCCCCAGCTACACAAGAGTGAGATCCATTCTGAGTTGAAATAATTGAAGCAGAAACTGAAGAACAACCGCCGTTATCTGGATAGGTTGGGTGAAACTCACCCATAGAGTTATAATTATTATCCGCGTTGCATTGTTCCATAGAGTAATTTACTATTGCTACATCTTCACAAGTAGTATTTGATCCTCCACTCGTGTTTCCGCCAGAAACACCATTAAGAGACCAAGTTCTTTCGATAGTTAACGGACAATTTCCAGTTACAACATCTATATAAGTAATTGCAGTATTTCCGCAATTGGAGCTAGCATTACCTGTATTAGATGGATCGCTAGACTCAGTACATTCTATCACAATATCAGCAGGGCAGATTATTTCCGCACAATACTCTGGATTCACAGTAAATGTAAATGGGCCACAACCATTTGGTACCATATAATCCTCATCAAATAATTTGTTGTTCCAATCAACATTTTTGTTAAGTGCTCTAACTTTATCTCCAGAAGGAACATGAACAGTAGTAGATCCACCTGGAGCTACACTTCCAATTAGCACATCGTTTACACCAGTACCCCAGTGATATAAATCAATATCACAACAACCATTATTATTAACAGTTACTGCTTTGTCGCAAAAATTTGGGTTTACAGTGAACGTTTGTGAACCACATGAATTAGCCATGTAGTGCTCATCAAAGATTAAGTTGTTCCAAGGGCTATCCTGATCTCTTACTCTGATCTTATCCCCTTTAGGAATATGAACTGTAATATTTTGACCTGGATTTACAGTACCGAGCTTAACGTCCCCATTTGTTTTCCAATGGTAAACATCTACGACACAACAACCGTTGTTCGTTACTCTAATGTCAGCAGTACAAACTTCACCACCGGTGCAATGTGGGTCGTCACCAGTCATAAGATCCTGGTAAATAACATCGTTAGGATACCATTCAGAAGCACAAGTTGGTTGATAGGTACCATTTTCCACCCTATTAATGACTTGCCAAGTTACAGAATTTGAGCTAGGCTGTACATTATCAGTATAATACCAAATCGCAGATTGAACTGCGGCAACTCCATAGTCACTTACACCATTGAGACAAGCTGTGATATTCACATTAGTGATGTCTTCAGGTGTTGTATCCCAATTGTAGCCATGGCCACTAACTGGGGCACCATTCGTGTATTCAACACAATACGCCTGGTAGTTAACTCCAGACACTCTGAGCAATGGACTAGATCCACTAGTCGCCGTGCTTGCTGTCTGGGCTAATATACTTACAGAGGAAAATAGCATAACAGCTATGACCCCAGTAAATAAATAATTAAATGAGTAAATAATTTTTTTCATTATCGATAATTATTTTAAAATGATCTCAAAATTTAAATTTCCAGGCGAATCGTTGTTTTCTGAAAATTCTAGTTTGTTTGAGTTGTTAATATTTAAATTTTTGTTTGACTTAATCATCATCTTAGAATTACTTCTATTATGATTAAAGTTTAATTTTTTTCCTTCCTTCACAACATTGGATTCAGCTAGTACTGACATTTTGAAATTGTTAGTAGCATTAACTGGTGATTCTGAAATCACTTCTGCCTCAATTCCACTAGTTCCAATAGTAAGGAGTAGATCAACGCCATTGTAAAGGTTACTGTATTTCGCCTTTTCAAATCTAGTTACTTGCATAGAGGAAGCCTTCAGTACATCAGCCATCGCCTTATTTGGAATAGGCTGGGTAGAAACATCAATTTGGTTCACACCCATAATCTGAACATTGGTATTAGAGTTATCAAAAAGCAGAAAAGAAGATTCTTGCTTTAATGACTCTCTAAATAGAAGTTCGATTCTATCTGGGCGAAGAATAATTTCCTCTCCTTCAAATACTGCTTTAAGCATTTTGAATTTCCCAGGAATTTCTTCTTGGACAAAATACCCTTGCTGTGTAGAAGGAGCTTTAACAGCTTCACACTCGTTGTTGGTGTCGATTCCTATAAATGAGGACCCGATCATTAACACACAGAGCAGTAAAGCGAAAAGAGAAAAGGCCTTAGTTGTAGAACTAATTCCAATTCCTTTTTTGAAATGACGTTGTGACATGTTTAAGATTTAAACTTTATAAAATAATTATATAATACTATTCCTTGGGGGGAACATATATGGATCGTAGGTATCTCCATTGCTAGAGACTTAAAAAAAGTGGGAGGTAGTAATTGTGTTTGTTTGTAGAAAGTGTCCTATTAGTCTGATATCTACGCTTTTAAGTAGAGGATTTTCATTAGGAGACATTTGGTTGAGTGTGACTTTGGCTATCAAACCCGTTGCAAATTATGTATTAGTAGAGTTTTAATCAACAAATCCAAGTGTAGATAGTCTACTGCATAGAGCCAACATTTGTACCAAAAGCAGTAAATACCGCTATTGCAGGCCAAAATCATGACTTAAATACCACGGATATGGTAGGCTTACCATTCGAAATTTAACTAATATGAATTCGCATATAAAAATAATAAATATGTAATTACTCAATACATATTAAACAAATATTTGATGCCTATCGGGAAATGTTGCATCAATGTTAGATACAGATGGATAAAGGAATAATTATTTAAAAGGTATATGAAAGGACTAGCGCTGTGCAATGGTGGCCTTTTGAGGCCAGTCTATATTCCGATTTCCTCGGAATGTAGACCGAACGAAGAGTGAGTCATGAAACATAGCGACCGATAATGAGGCATTGAAAGCTATATCTATGAGGAGAAGAAAACTTTCTATCATAGCAAGCAAAATAAATAAGTGAAACAAACCAGCCTCCTTATGGGTAGGCCCAAAAATAAAAAAACTACCTGACGAAAAAAATGACAAAAAAAGGCCCAAACCTTAATGAAAAGGATTGGGCCTATATTTTCTACCTAAAATAGGTTCTTATCTGTGTATCTGGACATATCCAGTAATCTTTTCACCGTCGTTCGTATCGATCATGTAGAAATAAGTGCCATCTGGTAATTCTTGACCTTCCCAAGTACCATCAAATGCAACTCCTCTAATATTTTGGTATCCTCCATCCTTGAAGTAAACTTGATTACCCCATCTGTTGTAAACATATACTCTAGCGTTAGGGAATCTATCAATTCCAAGAATTGTGAAAGTTTCGTTTACATCATCACCGTTTGGAGAGAAACCATTAAAGACTGTAATCTCTTCACAAAGGACGTTGACAGTTACTGTGGCGGTATCAACTCCACCAATAGTAGTCAAGACATAAGTAAATGAATCAAGCTCTCCACAGAATGACGGATCTGGAGTGTAAATCACCTCATTATCGGTTGTAACGGTAGCCGTTCCATTCAATGGATCATCTAGAATCTCAATAGTACCGTTTTCACCATTAAGCGTATCGTTGAGAATAACGTTAATAGTAACTGGAGTATTGATGATCGTCATCGTATCATTATCGACCGCAATAGGATCAAGTAGTCCGCCTTCAGGTATAACTGTAACCGTAACGTTGATGGTATCACAAACAAAGTTGCTACAAACAACTATACATGCAGTATCAATACCTTCTGTTAATCCGATAACACTTATGCACTCTGTAGTATCAAGCATAGTAAATAATACGTTGCCATCAGAATTTTCTGGACAAGCATTAAAGATAGTATCTATAGCACCACCCATGAAGTCTACATCTAAGCAGATAAGTGAGTCAGAACCAACCTCAATAGTAATCTCAACATCTGTAGAAGGCATCTCAATCACATCAACAATCAGAATTGTAGTATCACAAACTCCGAGTGAATTGCAAGCAATAATACAAGCTGTATCTAATCCGATCGCTTCTCCTGTGTACTGAATACAATTAGTAGTATCGATGATCATAAAGTCAACTGCAGGACTGCTATTGTTTTCGCAATCATTGATGAATGTAGTAATGTTAGCGAGCGAATCAAAATCTATACAGATAACACCTGTCTCTCCAAGAACAACATCTTGGTATAGGGTATCACCAGAAACTGGATTTGGTAGATCGCAAGTAACATTTACTGTTACAGAGTCAACGCAACCTGTAGCTAAATCCTTGATCACAACAATATTTGATCCTTGATTAACATCTACAGAAGTTCCGTTTGGCGTCATAGAAACGTTCATTTCTAACTCTACAGAAACATTCTTGAGCGTATCTCTAATCGTAAGCAAGCCATAAGTTGTGCCTACTTCACCACCTGTAATCAGCATAGAAGTTGTATCCAACATCCATTGACCTTGCGTGTTCCAAACATTCATCGAATCAACTAATTCGTTAACTGAGACTACTGAACCAGTATAAGAAGTATCTCCTACTACCCAACTTTCAACTGTGTACGGACCTTCGAGTGTATCGACCATTAAGTTGAATAATGAATAGGTATAAGTAGAATCGAAATCACATCCCACAAACTGATCTACAACGTCACCATTAATAGCTACTTCGTAACTTGTCATGATATCCACAAATGCCATTGGAATACAATACTCCGTACCCAAGTCGCAATCATCTGTAACTAGATTGACAACATCGTCAGCAACAATATCAACTGTACAAGGACTTGTAGGTATAATCGTACAATCTTCAAGTGTAACCATAGCACCTCCTAAGTCTAACTCGCCACAAAGTGAGCCTCCACCTTGGAGTAGCATACTATTAAGGTCGAACACTTGAGTACCTCCAGAAGTGTCCAAAGTATCAATGTCAATTGTAGTCGTATCGTAAACTAAAGCGTGAATAGTGTAAATACCTAAGTCAGCATCAACAGTAAACTCTGGTGTCTCACTTATCTCATTCACAAAGAATGAAGAAGTAGAAGTCAAAACGTATACTAATTCAAATCCATCAGGTACTACTTGATTGCCATCAGCTGTAGCTGTGATATCAACTGTAACTGTAGTAGTGTCAATACAAATAACTGGCGCAACTGTAAGGGTCAATGAACCTGCGCGAGCCTCACAGTCTCCGCAATCATATACAAGAGTAGAAGCTCCTAGAAGATCAAGAGATGCACAGATGCTTCCACCACCTTGTACAAGAAGTGCATTCACTTCAGTCGCTAAGGTTGTTCCAAGTACTACTGTACTTAGATCAAGTGTCATCGTATCATAAACTAAAGTATGAATTCTGTAACTACCTAGATCACCAACTTCAAAAGAAGGACTGCTGCTCACTTGCTGTATCGTAAATTCATCTCCAGAAGTAAGTACATAAATCGTAGAGTATCCCATAGGAACTTCTGCATTACCAATCGGAGTAGCTGAAATAACAACTGTCGTATCTGCTAAGCAAACTGGGCTTAAATCAATATCTAAGTTCCCTGCGATAGCTTCGCAATCAACTGGTGGATTTACAATACAATCATCACCGATAATAACTTGTAATAAATTTGTACAACTAGACCCATCAGAGACAGTAACTGAATAAGCACCTGCTACTAAGTCTTCTCTGATGTTCGCAACTGTATCGTCAGCCCAAGTATATGTCAATGTATCAGGACTGATAACAACTGAGCCAAGTGTTGTACAATCTGCGTTAACTAGATCCGTAATAGTAGCCTGTGGCCCATCAGCGTTCGAAACAAGAACAACTAATTCTGTACTACAAGTAGCATCATCAACATTAGAAACAACTACTGTGTAAAGTCCAGCTGGGATATCTGTTAGATCGCTACTAGTATCAAGTGTTGGTGTCCAGCTGAAGTTAACATCAGTGTTGCCATCAACCATAATACTTACTGCGCCGTCGTCATTTCCACAAGTTGCGTCAGTAACAACTGCTGTCAATACTGGCTCATTGCACAAAGTAGGATCACAATCATCTTCGATGATAACTGAGAAACTATTTTCACAACCATCAGCATCTGTTGCCGTACCTGTGTATGTACCTGCTGGTAATTCTGTTCGTTCGTTTCCTGCGAATCCGTCACTCCATACATAGTTGTAAGAATCAGGACCTACGACGATAGAACCACCCATGTTGCAATCTGCGTTGATAGCTGAAAGAACAGTAACAATCGGACCATCACTATTAGTAACTATCAGGTCAACCGAAGTAGAGCAAGTTGTATCTGTTGCGCTTGAAACTACAACATTGTAAGCACCAGCAGCTAATGATGAAGCGGCGTTTGTAACACTTACATTAGGTGTCCAAGTGTAGGTTACATCTCCTGCAACATTGAGCATGATAGATCCGTCGGCATTGCCACAAGTACTCTCTGTAATGACAGCATCAACAACAGGTTCTATACAGTTTGTAATCACACAATCATCTTCTATAGTAAGTTCAATAAAGTTTGAACAAGCATTAGAATCCGTAATTGTAACCACGTAATCTCCTGCCGCTAAGTCATTTCTAGTATCTGATTCGACTGAATCAAACCATGTATAAGTATATGTGTCATTTCCTGTAAAACTAACTTCCCCTAATGTATCACATGTTGCATTTTGAATAGAAGCAATCTGAGCAACTGGTCCATCTGAATTAGTAAGCATAATACTTAAAGTAGATGAACATGAGAGATCATTTGCATCTGCGATAGTAACGGAGTATAATCCAGCAGTAACATTTGATGCTACACTAGAATCACTTACACTTGGAGACCAAGTGAAGATCACATCTCTATCAGCAACCAATGTAATAGATCCATCAGCATTTCCACAAGTCGCATCAGTCAAAGTAACTGTTGCAACTGGGTTAACACAATTTGTAGGATCACAATTATCGGGAATGATAACCTCAATCACATTTGTACATCCGTTAGCATCTGTAGCTGTAACCATGTAGTTACCTGCATCTATATCTGTTCTAATTTCATCACTGTTTACATCATCACTCCATGAGAATGAAGCATCAGCAGGAGATAATGTAACAGAACCTCCAGCGCTACAATCTGCACCAGATAAGCTAACAATATTAACCTGCGGGCCATCCTCATTACTAACAACGAATATGAATGACTCGTTACAATTTGGATCGAGATTACTGATAGCATATACTTCGTATGAACCAGCGGTCAATCCAGTTGCAGAATTTGTTGAACTTACATTTGGTGTCCAATTATAACTTACGTCTATATTAGAAGTAACTGATATCGCACCATCTGCATTTCCACAAGTAGTATTGGTAATAGTAGCAGTTAATACTGGTGCTATACAACCGTTACAATCTTCATCAACAGTAACTGAAATCATAGTAGTACAACCTACAGCGTCTGTAGCTGTAATATTGTATGAACCTGCTGATAAATCATTTCTAGTATTTCCAGATTCATTGTCACTCCATGCATAATCAAGATTAACTGGAGAAAGCGTAACAGAACCATCTGCGTTGTTGCAAGAAGCTGGTGTGTTAGTAGTAATAGTAACCATTGTAGCACCAGCATCATTTATCATGATAAGTGCATCTGCTCTACAAGCAGGATTGTCGATATCAACTACTGTTACACCGTAAGTACCTGCTGCTAAACCAGTAGCTATTGCAGAATCACTAATTCCGTCTGTCCAAGTGTACATGTATTCTGCACCGTTACCAGTAACAGTAACAGTCGCAGTACCGTCTGCATTTCCACATGATGAATCAGTAGCGTCAACTGTAATAGATGGGAAGTCTAAACATCCTCCCGCACAACCATTGTTGATAGTAACTGCAATAACGCTCGTACAATTTGTACTAAGATCTGTAGCTGTAACCGCGTATGTTCCAGGCATTAAGTTATTTCTGTACTCACCACTACCACCATCACTCCAATTGAAATTGAGTGTTGCTGGTGACAATGTAGCAGAACCACCTTCATCACAAGTTGCGTCAACGATATTTGTAATCGATACTTCTGGACCATCGCTATTTGTAACCATCACAAGAAGCTCTGTATTACAATTCTCATCGTCTACTCTAGAAACTATTACAGTATAAGCACCAGCTCCTAAGCCTGTAGCATTAAGTCCATTGCTTACATTTCCAGACCAGTCAAAGTTGAATTCGGTAGCGTCACCTTGAACAGTAAGAACTATTTCTCCAGTAAAGCCACCACAAGTAGAAGGCGTAACGTCAACCATAACATCTGGCATCATACACCCTACAGTACAATCATCTTCGATTGAAACATTATCCATACTTGAAGTACAACCTTCTGCGTCAGTAATAGTAACGCTGTAAGAACCAGATGTTAAATCGATTCTGTCTTCTATATTACTCGTACCTGGTAAATCTGCCCAGTCATAAACATATGGTGCATTTCCACCAGTCGCAAACAAGGTGATTGAACCTCCATTTGTACAAGTTATATTAGTAGAGACGATGTCAATATTGATAGCATCTGGTGTGTTCACTGTGAAGCAATCTTCACCAGCAACACAACCATTTCCGTCCGTAATCATAACACAATAATCTCCAGCTGGCAGATTTCCATTTGTAAAAGTAAATCCATCAGCATTAGTGATTGTTTGATTTACTGGTAGTGTAAATCCAGTTGGTGTATCAATTTGGATATTGACCATACCATCAGTAGAACCAGCACAACTCACAAAACCGTCTTCCGCATTTACACTTGCAGAAGGCACGTTGTCTATAAGCATAAACATAACTTCAGTAGAACAACCAGTAACATTGTCTGTGACAATAACTAGGTACATTCCACCAGCTAAATCTGTTCTGCTCATACCAGTTCCATTATCACTCCAATCATATGTGTAATTACCCGATCCATTCGAAACAACATTGATAGAAACACTACCATTTGCAGAACCACAATCAGGTAAGCCATTAATATCTGCGTTTGCCTGAAAGTCAGAATCAGAACCAATAGTAACTGTAATTATAGTTGGGCAAGAAGGATCGTTAATATCCATAACCGCAACTTCATAATTACCAGGTGCTAAATCATTTCTAGTATTTCCGATGAAGTTATCAAACGACCACATATACATGTAAGTCGATGGCAGAATGGTAGCTAGACCATTATTATCATTGCACGAAGCATTTATTACAGCAACTTCTTCAACAATAGGACCATCAGCATTCGGAACTACAAAATTGATTTTAGTAAAACAATTATCAAAGTTTGGATCACTTATGATCACCTCATACATCCCTGCAGAAAGATCTTCTCTTTCATTACCTGAAGCGTTAGAAGTACCAATATTAGGAATCCAAGTGTAAGTGAAATTCGCTGGGTTTTCTGAAACCATAATAGTTGCAGCACCATTTGCTTCACCACATGTCGCTTGAACAATCAAGGTGTTATTAATGACTGGAGCAACACATTCGTCACATACACCAGACTCACCTATTACAACGGTAATAATTGCTTCACAACCCTCATCATCTATAACAGTAACCATGTAAGTTCCATTTGCAAGATCTTCTCTTACTGAACCACTACCATTATCTGACCAGTTGTAAGTATACTCACTAGGTGCTAATACCGCAACCCCGTTTGCATCATCACAATTCTCGTCTTGCGTGTATTCTAACCAAGCGTCCGCTTCACAACCACAGTCTAACACATTAACGTCAAAACTTTCCGTTGCAGAACATCTTTCAGTAGTAGTAACGACTACAGTATAAGTACCGGAGTTGCTTGTATTAGCTTGATTAATATTAATCGTGCTTGAAGTTGCAGTGAATCCGTTAGGACCCGTCCAACTGTATTCAGCACCACCAGTAGCAGTAAGTGAAATTGTTTCATTTTCACATACATTGTTCTCCCCTGAAATAGTAGCAACAACATCTCCAATAACTTCTACCGCAATATCCGTACTTGCAACACAACCAGCATCGGTGTAAACCTCTACTGTAAATGTGTAAGTACCCGCTGCTAAATCAATAGGATTGATTATTGGATTTTGTAAAGTTGAAGCAAATCCGTTAGGACCCGTCCACTGGTAAGTAACTCCACCATCAGATTGCAACTCTAATGATCCGCCTGTACAAACAGGGCCATTTGAACTTGCAGTTGCTGTAGGGAATCTGTCAATTAATACATCAGTGGTTAAGACCGTTTCACAACCTGCCCCACTAGTTACGGTAACGTTGTATGTACCAGCATTAGAGCCAATATTTGCGTTTGAGATAGTAACTGTTTGCAGACTAGAAGTAAATCCACTTGGGCCTGACCAAGAGAATGAATTACCTCCGTTAACTGAAAGCACAATATCTTCTCCTTCACAAACAGGTGAATTATTAGTCAAGGTAATATCTAGTGATTCTGAAATTGAAACTAGAGTAGAACTGTTTCCTACACATCCGTTTCCAAAATCAGCAACCACAGTATACTGTCCACCATTTGCAAGTGTAACGTCATCAATAGTCGGATTTTGTTCCGATGAACTAAATCCATTAGGGCCTGACCAAGTGTAACTTGATGCACCTGATGTACTCATTAACTCCAGTGTTTGACCTACGCAAAGTGGGCCGTTATTACTTGCCTCTGAATCAGGAGCAGTAATGATAGTAACTGTAGTACTTACGGTTGCTTCACAACCAGTATTCTGATCTGAAACAATTACAGAAACAGAATAAGTACCTGGAGCCATCATCGTATAAACTGGAGTAGCAGAATTTGGATTATCAAAACTTCCTCCGTTTGCTGTCCAATTATATGTGTATGACCCTTGGTTAGGAGTAACATTAAATTGTACTGGCTCACCTGCACAAACTTCAGAAGCTTGAGGGCTAACCGTAATATCAAAGTCACCAATAACTGTAATCTCCTGTATTGCTGTATTTGCATTACCGCAATTGTCTACAGCTGTCCATGTTCTAGTGATTACATATGTACAACCTGCAGTTTGAATTTCATTAAACTCTACATCTACGTTTGTGTCACAGTTATCAGTTGCTGTAACAGTAGGAGCTGTAGGAACAGATTCTCCATTGTTCAAATTAACGGTAACGTTATTTGGAACACCTGCTAAGACAGGGTCGGTATTATCTCTTACTGTAATAACCTGGGTAGCTGAAGTGCTATTTCCACAGTCATCAATTGCAGTCCAAGTTCTGGTAATAGTGTATTCATCTTCACATGAACCACTATCAATTGCTTCGTCAACAATCACTTCAACATTATCATCACAATCATCAGATGCATTTACAACAGCAGCATCTGGTATCTGATGACATTCAACAGTAACACTAGAAGGTGTCCCTGATAAAGTAGGTGCAGTTGCATCACCAACTGTAACAGTTTGTGATTGAGAAGTTGTATTGCCACAATCATCAGTAGCTGTCCAAGTTCTAACAAGTTCATAAGAGTTTTCACAACCTGTGTCTGTTCTTACTTCTGTCAATTCAACATCTACATTAGTATCACAATTATCAGTCGCTGAAACGTTTGCAACTGAACCGTTATTGATATCGTTGCAACCAAGTGATATATCCGATGGCACTCCTACAAGAACAGGAGCAGTAACATCTTCTACTGTAATGGTTTGTGAAGCAGCAGTTGAATTACCACAATCATCTGTTGCGATCCATGTTCTAGTAATAACTATACTCCCTGCACAATTTCCAGACACTTCATTTTCTACTAACTCGACGTTTACGTTATCGTCACAGTTATCAGTTGCTGAAACAGCTGGTGCATTTGGAACGTTTCCACATTCAACATTAATGTTAGATGGTACACCACTTAAAGTAGGTGCTGTGTTGTCACCTATGTTTACACGTTGTGTTCCTACAGCTGTGTTACCACAATTATCAGTTGCAATCCAAGTACGAACTAGAGACTGAGCATCACCGCAATCATTTGCAGTAATTTCTTCAGTAAATTCTATTAGGACATTTGAATCGCAATTATCAGTAGCTGTAACAGTTGGAATCGCACCAAGATCAGCTTGATCACATTCTGCATCAATGTCATTAGGAATACCGCTCAATATTGGCGAAGTATTGTCTTCAACAGATATTCTCTGCACAATAACTGTTTGGTTTCCACAATCATCAGTTGCAGTCCATGTTCTAACTATAACATATCTATCATCACATCCACCATCTTCAATGAATTCATCAACAGAAATATTCACATTTGTATCACAATTATCCGTTGCTGTTACTTCATTTGAAGTTGGAATACTTCCGCATTCAACAACTAAATCTGAAGGCGCATTATTAATAACTGGAGGTGTGTTGTCTCCTACTGTTACTACTTGAGTAGACGATGCACTATTTCCACAATCATCAATTGCAATCCATGTTCTAGTAAGTGTGTAAGAACCTTCACAGTCAAGATCAGCTCTAAACTCACTAAATTCGACATCTACATTAGCATCACAATTATCTGTTGCCGTTACATTGAAGTTAGTCGAGGGTGTCTCTCCACACTCTAGTAAGATATCAGAAGGTACACCTGAAAGAACTGGATCAGTATCATCACCAACACTTATTCTTTGTGTACCAACGCTTGAGTTACCACAATCATCCGTTGCAATCCATGTTCTTACTAATGTATAACTATCAGCACACTGACCAGGCTCATTTGATTCTGAAAAGCTTACTTCAACATTTGCATCACAATTATCCGTTGCCGTTACCTGACCGTTAACAGTGCTGTTTGGTACTTGACCACAATCAACTGATTCATCATTCGGCACACCAACTAATATTGGAGCAGTGTTATCACCAGAAACTGTAATTGTTTGTTCAGCAGTAGAAGCATTACCACAATCATCTGTAGCAATCCAAGTTCTAATTAAAGTGTACGATTGTGTACAGTCATTACTAGAACCTTCTGTTTCTGTAAATTCAACCATAACGTTGTCATCACAATTATCAGTTGCTGTAATAGTAGGAGCTTGTTCTGGATTCTCACCACACTCGATAGTAATATCAGTAGGTGTTCCACTCAATACAGGTGCAGTATTATCACCAACTTCGATTCTTTGTGTTGCTGTACTTGCATTACCACAATCATCTGTCGCTGTCCATGTTCGGATAATCACATAAGCATCTTCACAGCCTGCTACGTTCTCCTGTACATCTGATACTTCTACTTGTACGTTATCATCACAATTATCTGTCGCTGTAATTGCTCCACCTGCTGGTATGTTTCCTGCCTCATCACATTCTATTGTAATGTTCGCTGGTACTCCACTTAGTACAGGTGCAGTATTGTCACCAACTTCGATTCTTTGTGTTGCTGTACTTGCATTGCCACAATCATCTGTTGCTGTCCATGTTCGGATAATCACATAAGCATCTTCACAGCCTGCTACATTCTCTTGTGCATCTGATACTTCTACTTGTACATTATCATCACAATTATCTGTCGCTGTAATTGCTCCACCTGCTGGTATGTTTCCTGCCTCATCACATTCTATTGTGATATCTGCTGGTGTACCACTTAATACTGGTGCAGTGTTATCGCCAACTTCAATTCTTTGTGTTGCTGTACTTGCATTGCCACAATCATCTGTTGCTGTCCATGTTCGGATGATTACATATGCATCTTCACAGCCCGCTACATTTTCTTGTGCATCTGACATTTCTAATTGTACATTATCATCACAATTATCTGTCGCTAAAACATTCGGGGTATTAGTTATAGATCCAAGTTCATCACATTCTATTGTTATGTTAGAAGGTACGCCTACTATTTCTGGAGCAGTATTATCACCAACTTCAATTCTTTGTGAGTCTGAAGTAACATTACCGCAGTTATCGGTTGCAGTCCATGTTCTAATAATAACATAAGCATCTTCGCAGCCTGCTATAGTTTCTTGTGCATCTGATACTTCAACTTGTACATTATCATCACAGTTGTCTGTTGCAGTAATTGTATTACCAGAAGGAATATTTCCTGCTTCATCACATTCTATAGTTATATCAGCAGGAATTACGCTTAATACAGGAGCTGTATTATCGCCTACTTCTACACGTTGTGTTGCAGTAGCAGCATTTCCACAATTATCAGTTGCTGTCCATGTTCTAGTTAATATATAGGCATCTTCACAGCCTGCAATATCTTCAGTAGTTTCTACTAGTTCAACTTGAACATTAGGATCACAGTTATCGGTTGCAAATACATTAAAGTCACTGGCAGTTACGCTAGCATCATCACATTCAAGAGTGACATCATTTGGCACACCTGCTAAGACAGGAGCTGTGTTATCACCTACTTCAATTCTTTGTGAATCTGTAGTTACATTTCCACAATTATCAGTTGCAGTCCATGTTCTAATAATAACATAAGCATCTTCACAGCCTGCTACACTCTCTTGATCATCTGATACTTCAACTTGTACATTATCATCACAGTTGTCTGTTGCAGAAACATTTGCATCAGCAATATTTCCTGCCTCGTCACATTCCACTGTAATATCGCTTGGAATACCTGCTAATACTGGTGCAGTATTGTCACCCACTTCAATTCTTTGTGAAGCTGTATCTGTATTACCACAGTTATCAGTTGCGATCCATGTTCTAATAATAGTATATGAATCTTCACATGCAGCATTGTTCTCTTCTACCTCCGTAAATGTGATCTCAATATCGCTATCACAATTGTCAGTAGCAGTAACACTGTTGTTTCCTGTTGCTGTTGGTACAGCATCACATTCAACTGTTATGTCTGTTGGTACGCCACTCAATACTGGTGCAGTGTTGTCTCCAACTTCAATTCTTTGTGAAGCTGTATCTGTATTACCACAGTTATCAGTTGCGATCCATGTTCTAATTATAGTATATGAATCTTCACATGCAGCATTGTTCTCTTCTACTTCCGTAAATGTGATCTCTACATCGCTATCACAATTATCATTCGCCGTAATACCTGCTTCATTTTCAGAAGAAGGAACTTCATCACATTCTACTGTTAAGTCAGAAGGTATACCACTCAATACTGGTGCTGTATTATCTCCAACTTCGATAGTTTGAGTACTGATAGCAGTATTTCCACAGTTATCCGTAGCTGTCCATGTTCTGATGATTGTATAAGCATCTTCACAACCTGTGTTATTTTGCTCTTCTTCTTCAAAAGATATATCAACATCGTTGTCGCAGTTATCAATTGCAAGAATTGTGTTAACATCGGTTGAAGAAGGTACTTCATCACATTCTACAGTTATGTTAGCAGGTATTCCACTTAAAACAGGTGCTGTATTGTCACCTACTTCGATAAATTGAGTACCAACTGCAGAATTACCACAGTTATCTATTGCTGTCCATGTTCTAATGATTGTATATGCATCTTCACAATCTGAATTACTTTCCTGTACTTCAGCAAATTCAATATCAACTGAATCATCACAATTATCAATAGCAGAAACATTCACACCATCTGTTGATGATGGTACTTCATCACATTCCACTGTAACGTTTGTAGGTATACCAGATAAAACAGGTACAGTATTATCACCTACTTCTATAGTCTGAACTCCAATAGCTGTGTTACCACAATTATCAGTAGCTGTCCAAGTTCTAGTAATAGTATATGCATCGATACATGCAGTGTTGTTATCCTGAATCTCATTGAAAGATATATCCACTGAATCATCACAATTATCAATTGATGTTACGTTGACGCCATCAGTTGCAGAAGGAACTTCATCACATTCTACTGAAAGATTTGCAGGAATTCCGCTTAGAGTCGGTGCGGTATTATCACCAACCTCGATTCTCTGTATACCAATCTCTGTATTACCACAATTATCAGTTGCAGTCCAAGTTCTAATGATAGTATATGCGTCAACACAATCACCATTATTTTCTTGCTGCTCGTCAAAACTAACATCTACATCACTATCGCAATTATCTGTAGCAATAACTCCACCAATGCCAGCAACAGTAGGAACATCATCACACTCCACCGTTAAGTCAGAAGGAATTCCAACTAAGCTTGGTGCAGTATTATCTCCTACTTCGATAGTTTGCTCTGTTGAAGATTGATTTCCACAATCATCAGTAGCAATCCATCTTCTAACTAAAGTATAGTTATCAATACAGACATTACTATCAATTCTATCTTCTTCGAAAGTGATCACAGGATTATTATCACAGTTATCTATAACAACTACATCATCTATACCTGGAGAAGTTGGAATCTCATCACATTCAACAGTGATATTTTGAGGTGTTCCAGAAATTACAGGAGCAGTATTATCACCTACTTCAATAGTTTGTACTTCAATAGAAGTATTTCCACAATTATCAGTTGCAGTCCATGTACGTGAGATAACATAATTGTTAGCGCATTCAATACTTGGCTGTTCTACTTCTTCGAATGAGATAGTAGGATCATTATCGCAGTTATCGGTAGCGGTAACACTTCCATCAACTGGAGCTGCTGGTACATCATCACACTCTACAGTAAGATCAGCAGGTACACCAGAAATAACTGGTGCGGTTTCATCGCCGACAGTAATTATTTGAACCGCTACTGCACTATTCCCACAATCATCCGTTGCAGTCCATGTTCTTTCTATTATGTAAGAATCAGCACAATCGCCATCTGTGGTAACTTCATTAAGTGATATAGTTACTAAATCATCACAACTATCAGTAGCTGTTACATTATTCGCTACTTCTGGAACTTCATCACATTCAACTTCTGCATCATCAGGTACCCCAACTAAAACAGGAGGCGTATTGTCCTCAACAATGATAAGCGCAGTACACTCAGATGCGTTTCCACAAATGTCTGTCGCTGTAAAAGTGACAAGTTGTTGGTATGGCGATAAATCACCTTGACAAGGTGCACCTAGAGTTCCATTATAATTGTTCGTAATTGTGACATCACCCTCACAATTATCAGTAGCACTTACGTTATTCAACCAAGCCTCTATTACTGCATCGTCAATTGCGCCACACTCTAATACTAAGTCATTTGATGGACAAGTAACTTCTGGTGCTGTCTCATCACTTACAGTTATTGTTTGAGAAACTGAACTTTCGTTTCCACAATTATCTGTGAATGTCCATGTTCTTACCAATGTAAATGCATTCGTACATGCTCCTGGTGTTACTTCTTCCGTTGGACTTGATGTAATGTCTCCATCACAATTATCGATTGCTGTTAAATCTACAGCCACTGGAATCTCAGCTTCACATTCTACTAACACATCTGCTGGTGCCGCTGGTGCTTCTGGTGCAGTCTCATCACTTACTGTGATGGTCTGACTTACACTGCTCTCATTGCCACAATCATCTGTGAATGTCCATGTTCTTACTACTACAAATGAATTATCACATGCTCCAGGTGTAACATCATCTACTGGGCTTACTGTAATATCTCCTATACAATTGTCAATCGCTGTTAAATCTGTAGCAGCTGGCACTTCAGCCTCACATTCTACTAACACATCCGCTGGTGCTTCTGGTGCAACTGGTGCAGTCTCATCAGTAATCGTAATATTAGCAGTTGACATAGATTCATTACCACAATCATCTGTAGCCGTAAACGTAACCACAACATTGAATGGCTCATTACCATTTGCACAAGGAGTACTTGCTAGTAAATCTGCTATATCGCCAAGATCATTAGCAATAGTTACGTCCATGTCACATGCATCATTAGCAGTTACACTTTCTAACCAAGCATTTACTAAATCCAAGTTTGATGCGTCACCACATTCAAGACTAAGATCTCCACCGTCAGGACCCGCAAGTTCTGGTGCTATTTCATCAGTTATAGTGAATGTACCTTGAGTTGTGGTTTCATTACCACAAACATCGCTTACTAAGAAGTTATAAGTAACACTTGACGTGTTTCCACACTCGTCAATTTCCTCAACTAATTCTGGTGTAACCGTAACATCAGAACAATTATCTTCTGTTACTAATCCACCGAACGATGCTAACCAAGCATCAAACTCAGCTGTATTTCCAAGACCATCACAATCAACAACTAAGTCAGTTGGTTCAGTGGTAATCGTTGGGGCTTGAGTATCTTGAACAGTAATTATTTGAACTGCACTACTTGAATTATCACAAACATCAGTTGCAACCCAAGTCCTCGTGATCGTATACGTAAATTCAGAACAATCATCTCCTTCACCTTGAGTTGACTCTTCAGTAAATACGATCTCAAATTCGTCATCAGATGGATCCGTTGCAGTTACGTCAGCTGCCGCAGGAATTTCATCACTACATTCAATAATTATGTCATCTGGCACACCAGCCAAAACTGGTGGCATATCATCGCATATTTCGATTACTTCGATATCCTGATCATCTTCATCTCCACCACCATTGTCAACTTCATTGTCAACTAAAGTATCGTTATCAACGATTTGATCTGGAGTAGAATCGACGTCATCTGGGTTTCCTCCTCTATCATCTTCTGCTGCAAATATTTCAGCAAAGTTCTCAGCAGTTCCACTCAATACGCCGTCGTTCACAGTGAACACAACATCAATAGTTGTTGATGCTCCAGGAGCAAGTTCACTAGTAACAACATTTGTAATGTTAGCACCATCAGTTGACCACCCATTAGTATCATTTGCACTAAGGCTTAAACTTGCTGGTACGTAATCAATTACTGAAATATTATTTGCTGCTACTGATCCCTGATTGAATACAGTAATCGTAAATGTCACATCATCACCTGGTCTAACTACATCAACTTGAGTTGTCGTCTTAGTTAAAGCAAGGTCAAAGATTTCTACAAATACATTCTCTGGATCAGAATCATCTTCATCTCCATTTTCATTATCTATGGTATCATCCGTATTAGAATCTACAACACCACCTGCATCATTCGTAAAGTCAGCATCTGGTGTAGAATCAATATCAGTAGGATTATTTCCGAACTCATCTTGAGCAGAACTAATCTCCTCTTTGATTACTAATTCACCTGCTGTAGTTATATCATTACCTACAACAAATTCTAAAATCTGCATTGTCATCTCTCCTGGAGCCAATGGACCAGCAAAATTTATAGTTCCCATGTTAGCTATACCATCTACTGATGTTAGGCCATCTGGAATCATTAGTGTTACTTCAATGTTTTCAGCTGATACATTTCCTTGGTTGAATACTGTCACTTTGAAAGAAACAGTCTCACCTGGGTATACTCTATCATCTTCACCTGGTGCTAATGTAATAGTAGATGCTAAATCGAATATTGAAACTTCAATTGGTTCGATATCATTATCATCTTCATCGCCATTCTCTCCGTCGATAGCATCGTTGGTAGTCATATCATTATCAGGATCATTATCTGCAACACTGTCGACATCATCAGGATTCCCTCCTAAGTCATCAGTTGCACTTTGAATCTCAGCTTCATTCTCCAATGTTCCAGCTTCCGTAGCTGTTACTTCGAATGAGATATCAACAGACGCACTTGCTCCTGGAGCAATTGGTCCATCTATAGTCAAGCTGGTTGGTCCCGTTGCAGCCAAACCTGCTGGCACGTAATCCTCAATAACTACATCGGATGCAGCTACTGATCCTTGATTAGTAACTTCAATTGTGAAGGTTACGATATCACCAGGATATACTCTTGTGCTTTGATCTGCTGCTAACTTCTTAGTTAAAGCAAGGTCAAAGATTTCAACGAACACATTTTCTGGATCATTATCATCTTCATCTCCATTCTCATTGAGAATAGTATCATCTGTATCAGAATCTACAACACCACCTGCATCGTTCGTGAAGTCTGCATCTGGAGTAGAATCGATATCCGTTGGCATATTACCAAGATCATCTTCAGCAGAACTAATTTCTTCCTTGATTATTAATTCGCCTGCAGTAGTGATATCATCTCCTACTATAAATTCTAATATCTGCATTTCCATACCTCCAACTGCGATGGCATCAAAAGTGATAGTACCCATATTCGCTAAACCATCTACTGATGTTAAGCCATCTGGAATCATCAATGTTACTTCAACATTTTGTGCTTCTACAGTTCCTTGGTTGAATACTGTTACTTTGAAAGAGACAGTTTCACCTGGATATACTCTATCATCTTCGCCTGGTGCTAATGTAATGATTGATGCTAAGTCAAAGATTTCAATATCCAATTCTTCACCATCATTATCATCTTCATCACCTCCAGTGTTATCCACAACGTCATCTACATTTACATCATTATCAGGATCGTTATCTGGTGTAGAATCATTATCAGGAGCATTGTTACCATCTGGATCTAAAGCTGATTGAACTTCAGCAATGTTATTGATAGTACCAGCAGTAGCATCTGCATCTACTGTAAACTCAATTTGAACAAGCTCGCTAGCACCAGGTGCTAATGGACCTGCTATTGTAATTGTAGTATTTGAAGTTGGTGTTAAACCAGGTGCTCCAAAGTCTTCAACAACAATATCTGAAGCTGCAACCGTTCCCTGATTGAATACTTCAATGTTGAACACTACAGTCTCACCAGGATATACTCTGGTTACGTCTCCATCAATAGATTTAATTAATGCTAAATCGAAAATTTGAATATCAAATTCTTCTAGATCAGCATCATCTTCGTCGCCACCAGCGTTATCAATCTCGTCATTAACTTCAGTATCGTTATCTGGATCATTATCTGGTGTTGAATCAATATCGACAGATGTTCCATTTGTTGGATCATCATCATTGTCTAAACTGCTTATTTCAGCTCTATTAACTTGAATTCCTGCTCCATTAGCATCAATATCATTAACCGTAAAGCTAATCGTAACGATTTCAGAAGTCTGACCTGTAATTGGACCAGGAATCGTTAGGGTAGCCGTAGTACCACTTGCAGTCCAATTAGGATCATTCAATGATAATCCTGAAGGTAAATAATCAGTTACTTCAATATTAAATGCATTTACTCCCGCAGGACTCTGATTGAATACTTCAATATCAAAAGTGATAGTTTCACCTGGATAGAAAGTTGTCTGATCTCCAGAAATCGTCTTTCTTAAAGCAAGATCCAATTTGAGAACTTCAAACTCTTCAATATCAGAATCATCTTCGTCTCCTCCTGCATTGTCAATCTCATCATTTACAATCGTATCATTTCCTGGATCCGTATCTGGAGTAGAATCGATGTCTTCAGGTGAATCACCCAAATCATCAGATGCATCAGAAATTTCTGCCGTATTAGTATTAGTTCCATCAGGCGCATCATTTCCAACTAAAAGCGTAATTGTAACAACTTCACTTAAACCCGCTGTTATACTTGCGATAGTCGTAGTTGCTTGATCAGCATTTACAGTCCAAGCTGCATCATCTACAGTTAATCCTGCTGGAATGAAGTCTGTAATGACAACATTAGTTGCATCAACAGAACCTTGGTTGAATACCTTAAGATCAAAAGTTATTGTTTGACCAGGGAAGAACGGTCCATCTTGACCTGCAGCTAAAGTTTTTCTTAGTGCAAGATCGAAGATTTCAACGAACACATTTTCTGGATCATTATCATCTTCATCTCCATTCTCATTATCAACTGTATCATCTGTATTAGAATCTACAACACCACCTGCATCGTTCGTAAAGTCAGCATCTGGTGTTGAATCTATATCAGTTGGCATATTACCAAGATCATCTTCAGCAGAACTGATTTCTTCCTTGATTACTAATTCGCCTGCAGTAGTGATATCATCTCCTACTATAAATTCTAATATCTGCATTTCCATACCTCCAACTGCGATGGCATCAAAAGTGATAGTACCCATATTCGCTAAACCATCTACTGATGTTAAGCCATCTGGAATCATCAATGTTACTTCAACATTTTGTGCATCTACAGTTCCTTGATTGAATACTGTTACTTTGAAAGAAACAGTCTCACCTGGATATACTCTATCATCTTCGCCTGGTGCTAATGTAATGATTGATGCTAAGTCAAAGATCTCTACTTCAACAGTTTCGGCATCATTATCATCTTCATCATTAACTCCATCATCATTTATTTCATTATCTTCAAATGGATCGTTATTTGGATCATTGTCCCCTACTGAATCAATATCATCAGGAGTTTCTCCGTTGTCATCCATTGCACTCTGAATTTCAGCTACATTATCTAATGAACCAGCAGCATCAGCGGTAACAGTGAAAGTAATATCAATTGCCTCATTAGCACCTGGTGCTATTGGACCTGCAATAGTCAAAGTAGTTCCACCCACTGCAGTTAAACCTGCTGGAGCAAAATCTTCAATCACAACGTTCGTTGCTGGGACAGTTCCTTGATTAAATACAGTTATAGTAAATGTGATATCTTCTCCAGGATATACACGCGCATCTTCGCCAGCACCCAAAGTTTTAGTCAAGGCTAGATCGAAAATTTCAACGTTTATATCCTCTGGATCTGAATCATCTTCATCACCATTTTCATTATTGATTGTATCATCAGTTGGACCATTAACTTCTCCACCTGCATCGTTACCTTCTATCGTATCTGGCGTTGAATCTAAATCAGGAACGTTCCCATTACCTGTTTCATCTTCCGCAGCACTTATTTCAGCAACGTTTACAATGTTGCCAGCTGGCGTAGTAGACGCTACAGTAAATGTTATATCAATAGTTGCAAAAGCATCAACAGCTATTGTACCAGGTAAAACAGTAGTTGCTACTGCCCCATTTAAAGTCCAATTCGGATCGTTCAAGATCAATCCTGTTGGAATAAAGTCTGTAATCTCAACATTTTGAGCAGGTACAGATCCTTGGTTAAATACTGTAACAGTAAATGTAATATCCTCACCTACATATACTCTGTCATCTTCTCCAGCGGCTAGTGTCTTTGTAAGTGCTAAATCAAATATTTGGATTTCAAATTCTTCCAAATCATTGTCATCTTCATCTCCATTCTCACCATCAATAGCATCATCAGTAGTCGGATCGTTGTTTGGATCTGTATCACCTGTACTATCATTATCATCTGGCGTGTTACCTGAAGGATCAGTTGCAGTTTGGATTTCTGCAATGTTAGATGTGTTTCCAGGTGTTGCATCTGCATTTACGGTGAAAGTAATTGGGACTGCAAAAGATGCATCTGGTTCAATTGAATTTGTAAGCGTGATACTTGCAATACCAGCAGATTCTGTCCAATTAGCATCGTTTAGTGTTAAACCGGCTGGGATAAAGTCAGCAATCTCAATATTTGAAGCTGCAACAGTTCCTTGATTAAATACCTCAATCTCGAATGTAATATCTTGTCCTGGGAATACCCTATCGCTTTGTCCAGCACCGAGAGACTTAGTTAATGCAAGATCAAAAATCTCTACATTAATATCTTCTGGATCTTCATCATCTTCATCTATCGTTCCGTCATCTAGAACATTATCATCTTGATTAGGATCGTTTGGTGTACCTCCGTTATCATTACCTTGAATATCATCAGCAGTAGAATCATTGTCTACCACATCAGCATTACCTAAATCATCAGCAGCCTCACTAATTTCAGCTCTGTTTACGATGTTACCCGCTGCATCAGTTGCATCTACTGTAAATGTGATATCTACAGAAGTATCAGCACCTACTGCCAATGTACCAGGTAAAGTTATAGTTGCATTACCTCCATTCATTGTCCATGCAGGATCATTCAATGTAAGTCCAGCAGGAATATAATCTGTAACTACAACAGATTGTGCATCTACACTTCCTTGGTTAAATACATTGATTGTAAATGTTATCTCCTCACCTGGGTAAACAGTGTCGTCTTCACCATCAGCTAATACTTTATTCAATGCTAAATCAAATACCTGAATATCAACCTCCTCTATATCATTATCATCTTCGTCTCCTCCTGCGTTATCAGTTTCATTATCTACTGTTGGATCATTATTCGGATCGTTGTCTGGAGTACTATCATTATCATTTGGATTATTTCCTTGATCATCCTCAGCAGACTGAATCTCAACTATGTTAGTTGCTATACCAGTTGTAGCGTTTGCATCAACTGTAAATTCAACTTGAACGATTTCAGAGTCCATTGCAGCGACTGTTGGAATAGTAATCGTTGAAGAACCAACAATTGTCAAACCAGCAGGAGCAAAATCTTCCACCACAACATTATTAGCTTCAACAGTACCTTGATTAAATACTGTGATATCAAATACTACTGTTTGACCAGGATATACTCTCTTATCTTGACCAGCTGCTAAAGTTTTAGTTATAGCTAAATCGAATAATTGAGGATCCAAAGTCTCTTCGTCAGAATCATCTTCATCTGGATTATTTGGATCATCATCTAAATTACTATCATTATCATCAGGTGTATTTCCTTCATCATCCGTTGCAGAACTCACTTCAGCAACGTTAACGATAGGTGAACCGACACAAGCTTCTGTTACTGTCACTGTAAGATTTACAGTAATAGTTTGCATTGGCGCAATTGAAGCTATAACCGTTTCTACATTTGCACCATTTGCTGACCAATTAGGGTCATTTAATGTGAGACATGATGGTAGGTAATCTGTAACAGTAACATTCTCTGCGACTACAGTACCTTCGTTAGTAACTGAAATAGCAAATACTGCATCTTCCCCTGGATATACTCTTTCACTTTGATCTCCAGCTAACTCTTTAGCTAAAGCAAGATCAAAGATTTCAAGATCAACTGACTCTAAATCAGCATCATCTTCATCTCCACCTGTATTATCAGTTACATCGTTAACTTCTGTATCGTTGGAATCGTCTGCATCTGGAGTACTATCTATATCATTAGGCGTTTCTCCTAAATCATCTTGAGCACCAGAGATTTCGGCTCTATTGGTAAGTGTTGCTGCTACATCAGAAGCATCAACAGTAAACTCAACAGTTATAATTTCAGAATCTCCAACTGCAATATTTGCGATTGAAATAACTGAAAGACCGCTTGCGGTTAAGCCAGCAGGAACGTAATCCGTAATTTCTACATTAGTTGCAGCTACTGTACCTTGATTTATAACTTCAATGTCAAAACTTACAGTTTCACCAGGATAGACTCTTGAACTTTGACCATCCGACAAAGTTTTGATTAATGCTAAATCAAATAATTGAGGATCCAATGGTTCATTGTCTGAATCATCTTCATCTGGATTATTTGGATCGTTATCAAGCGTACTATCGATGTCATCAGGATTATCTCCATTTTCATCTTCTGCATTACTTACTTCAGCAACATTATCAACACTTTCCCCAACACAAGCATCAGTAACGGTAACTGTAAGATTTACAGTTATGCTTTCTTCCGCTGCGAGAGATGCAATAGTTGTTGTTACAAACCCACCAGCAGGCGTCCAATTCGCATCATTAAGCGTCAGACATGCAGGTAAGTAATCTGTTACTACGATATTAAATGCATCTGCTGTTCCTTCATTGGTAACAGTGATTGCAAAGGTTACATCTTCACCTGGGTATACTCTAGCATCTTCGCCTGGAGCTAATTCCTTTGTAAGTGCAAGATCAAATATTTCAACATTTACTGGTTCAATATCATCATCATCTTCGTCACCATTTTCACCGTCTACAGCATCATTTTCTGTAGTATCGTTATCTGGGTTTGTATCAGGAGTAGAATCAATATCCTCTGGATTGTCTCCATTTTCATCTTCTGCACTCGCGATTTCAGCACCATTTTCAAGCGTCCCTGCATCAGTAGCGACAACAGTAAATGACACATCTACACTTGAGCTTGCTCCTGGAGCAATTGCATCAATGGTCAAAGTAGTTGGACCTTGCGCTTCAAGACCAGCAGGTACGTAATCAGTAATTACAATATTATTAGCATCTACTGAACCTTGGTTAAATACCTCAATAGTAAAGGTTATAGTTTCACCAGGATACACTGTAGCGTCTTCGCCAGCAGCAAGAGTTTTTATTAATGCTAAATCAAATATTTCTACAAATACATTTTCTGGATCATTATCATCTTCATCGAAAGGTGGTGTTTCATTTACCTCATCATCAGTAGGTGTATCTACAAGACCACCAGCATCATTTGTAAAATCATCATCTGGTGTCGAATCAATATCAGTCGGATTATCACCAAATGGATCTTGAGCAGAACTAATTTCTTCTTTGATAATTAACTCCCCTGCAGTAGTGATATCATCTCCAACTAAAAATTCTAAAATCTGCATATCCATTCCACCAACCGCAACAGCGTCAAATGTGATAGTACCCATGTTTGGAATACCATCTACAGAAGTTAAACCATCTGGAATCATCAAAGTAACTTCAATGTTTTGTGCATCAACAGTTCCTTGATTAAATACTGCTACTTTGAATGAAACAGTTTCCCCCGGGTATACTCTATCATCTTCGCCTGGTGCTAATGTGATATTAGATGCTAAATCAAATATTTCAACATTAATCGGCTCAATATCATCATCATCTTCATCTCCATTCTCACCATCTACTGCATCATTTTCTGTAGTATCGTTTTCAGGATCAGTATCTGGTGTTGAATCGATATCATCTGGATTGTCACCATTATCATCTTCTGCACTTGCAATCTCCGCACCATTAGTAAGTGTTCCTGCAACCGATGCAGTCACTGTAAACGAAACATCAACAGTTTCACTTCCTCCATCTGCTGCAATTGGTCCAGCAATAGTTAAAGTGGTTGGACCTTGTGCTTCAAGGCCAGCTGGTACATAGTCAGTGATTACGATGTTGTTTGCTTCAACAGTACCTTGATTAATTACTTCAATTGTAAAGGTTATAGTCTCACCAGGATAAACTGTAGCATCTTCTCCAGCAGCTAAGGTCTTTCTTAATGCTAAATCAAATATTTCAACGAATACATTTTCTGGATCATTATCATCTTCATCTCCATTTTCATTATCTACAGTATCATCTGTATTTGAATCTACTATACCACCTGCATCATTTGTAAAGTCATCATCAGGTGTAGAATCAATATCGGTCGGATTAGCTCCAAACTCATCTTCCGCAGAACTAATCTCTTCCTTAATAATTAGCTCACCAGCAGTAGTAATATCATCGCCTACTATAAATTCTAAAATTTGCATTTCCATATCACCAACTGCAACAGCATCAAATGTAATGGTTCCCATGTTAGCTATACCATCAACTGATGTTAAGCCATCTGGAATCATTAATGTTACTTCAACGTTTTGTGCATCCACTGTTCCTTGGTTGAAAACTGTAACTTTAAACGCTACTGTCTCACCAGGATATACTCTATCGTCCTCCTCAGTTGGTGCTAATGTGATGTTGGATGCAAGGTCAAATATCTCCACGTCAAGTGGTTCAATATCAGCATCATCTTCATCTCCACCTGCATTGTTAATTTCATTATCAACAGTGGTATCATTACCTTGATTTGTATCAGGCGTAGAATCGATGTCCGTAGGATTTTCATTTCTATCATCTTGTGCACTCGTTATTTCTGCTTCATTTTCTAAAGTTCCCGCAGCATCTGCAGTGACTGTAAAAGTAATGTCAACGCTTTCACTTCCTCCACCAGCTGCAATTGGTCCCTGAATGGTTAGGGTGGTTGGTCCGTTTGCCATTAATCCGGCAGGAACATAATCCGTAATTTCAATATTCTGAGCAGCAACTGTTCCTTGATTGAATACTGTAATTGTGAAAGTAACTTCTTCACCAGGATATACTCTTCTATCTTCTCCATCAGCCAAAGTTTTTCTCAATGCTAAATCGAAAATTTCAATATTTACTTCTTCGATATCATTATCATCTTCATCTCCATTCTCATTATCAATTGAATTATCGTCAACTACATCATTACCAGGATTATCATCTGGAGTAGAATCGATGTCTGCAGGATTTTCTCCAAGATCATCTGTTGCTGATTGAATCTCTGCAATATTAGCAGAAAGACCAGCTGTAGCATCTGCATCAACTGTAAAAGAAACCGTAACTGTTTCCATTCCATCAGGTGCAATAGGACCCGCTATAGTTATAGTTGAAGAACCATTTGCAGTCAATCCATTAGGAGCAAAATCTTCAACAACAATATTTGAAGCAGGAACTGATCCTTGGTTGAAAACTGTAATATCAAAAGTAATAGTCTCGCCTGGGAATACTCTATCATCTTCACCTGCACCCAATGTTTTTCTAAGCGCTAAATCGAAAATTTCTACAAATACATTTTCTGGATCGGCATCATCTTCATCTCCATTTTCATTTAGAATAGTATCATCAGTATTGGAATCAACTATACCACCAGCATCATTTGTAAAGTCGTCGTCTGGTGTTGAATCAATATCAGTAGGTCTATTTCCTAAGTCATCTTGAGCATCAGAAATTTCTTCCTTAATGATCAACTCAACTGCTTCGGTAACATCTAAATCAACGGTAAACTCAAGTACGCGCATATCCATACCGCCAGCTGCAACAGCATCGAATGTGATAGTACCCATATTTGGAATACCATCTACAGACGTTAAACCATCAGGGATCATTAAAGTTACCTCAATATCTTCTGCGTTTACAGTACCTTGATTAAAGACTGAAATTTTAAAACTTACCGTCTCACCTGGATAAACTCTATCATCTTCTCCTGCATCTAAAGTGATATTAGAAGCGAGATCAAAGATTTCTAAATCAAGTTCTTCAAGATCTGCATCATCCTCATCTCCATTTTCATTAAGGATTGCATTATCTTCTTCATTACCGTCATTGCCATCATTGTTGTCAGCTACACTATCGATGTCTTCTGGCGTACCACCTAGGTCATCAGCGTAGTCACTTATCTCAGCTCTGTTAGTCAAAATTCCAGCGTCAGCAACAGAAGCTGCATCAACAGTGAACTCAATTTGTAAAACCTTAGATCCTTGTGCTACTGTGATAGTACCAAAATCGAGAACACTTGAACCTACTGGGGTCAAACCAGCTGGCACATAGTCTGTAACTTGAACATTGGTTGCATCTACAGTACCTTGGTTAAATACTTCGATATCAAAAGAAACAGTTTCTCCTGGAAATACTCTTCGATCTTCGCCTGCACTTAGTGTTTTTCTTAATGCTAGATCAAAAATTTGGATGTCTAAGACTTCGATATCGTTATCATCTTCATCTCCATTTTCATTATCAATAGAATTATCATCCGTAGGATCATTATTAGGGTCGTTATCCGGTGTACTATCGATGTCATTAGGATTTTCTCCTAGGTCATCTTGTCCTGATTGAATTTCAGCAATATTAGTTGTATTTCCTGCTGATGCATTTGCATTTACAGTAAATTCAATAGAAACAACTTCCCTTGCCCCAGGAGCTATTGGTCCTGCAATATTAATGGTCGTTGAACCATTCGCAGTAAGACCTTCTGGTGTGAAGTCTTCTACCACAATATTAGAAGCAGGAACAGTTCCTTGGTTAAATACTTCAATATCAAAGCTTACCACTTCACCTGGATATACTCTTGCATCTTCTCCAGCACTTAAAGTTTTTCTTAATGCTAAATCGAATCTTTGTGGATCTAATAATTCATTATCAGAATCATCTTCGTCAGGATTATTAGGATCATTATCAAGATTACTATCATTATCTTGCGGCTCGTTTCCGAACTCATCTTCTGCATTACTTATTTCAGCTACATTATCAACCACACTTCCAACACAATCTTCACCTACAGTAACCGTAATGTCTATAGATTCCGTACCTCCGTTTGCCGCAATCGGGCCACTAATAGTACGAACTGCAAAACCTCCAGCCAGAGACCAAGCACCATCATTTAGACTTAAACAAGAAGGAAGGTAATCTGTAACTTCTATGTTTCTAGCTTCAACCGATCCTTCATTAGTAATGGTAAGTGTGAATGTTACGTCTTCACCAGGATATACTCTTGCATCTTCTCCTGCTGCTAAGTCTTTAGAAATAGCTAAGTCAAAAATCTCAAGTTCTAGTTCTTCTAAATCAGCGTCATCTTCGTCTCCGCCTACGTTATTGATTTCATCATTCACTTCAGTGTCGTTGCCATCATTAGTATCAGCAACAGAATCAATATCAGTTGGTCTATCACCAAACTCATCCGTATAATCACTGATCTCAGCTCTATTTGTTAATGTTCCAGCACTTGTCGCTGCGTCAACGGTAAATTCAATTTGTAATACTCTAGATTCATTTGGAGCTAAAGTTCCAAAATCCAAAGTTGAAGAACCAACAACAGTCAATCCTGCAGGTACATAATCTGTAACTTGGATATTACTAGCTTCAACAGTTCCTTGATTTATTACTTCGATGTCAAAAATTGCTGTTTCACCAGGATATACTCTAACTTCAGTACCTGTAGCTCTAGTTTTTATTAATGCAAGATCAAATACCTCAACAATAATATCCTCAGGATCAGCATCATCTTCGTCACCTTCCCCTGCAGGAGAACAACAACCTTGATTAATTACATTGTCCGTAGGGCCGTTTACTTCGCCACCAGCATCATTATTTTGATCAGTGTCAGCAACTGAATCTACATCTGTATTATTAAATCCTGCTGGAGCCTCTGCACTAGAGATTTCAGCTTCATTAATAATTTGTCCAGGATTATCAGTCGTGACAGTAAATGTAATATCTACAGTAGTTGATTGGCCAGGCTGCAGCGTACCAGGTAAAGTGATATCAGCAGTATTACCTGCTCCGCTCCATGCTGGATCATTTAATGTCAATCCACTTGGAATATAATCTGTAACGTGAATATCACTTGCTGGAAGTGTACCTTGATTAGTAACCGTAATAGTGAAAGTGATATCCTCTCCTGGATATACTCTTTCATCTTCACCATTAGCTAATTCAGTAATCAATGCTAAATCGAACTGCTCAACAGTAACTGTAGCTGTACATGCATCTTGATTTCCACACTCATCAGTCACAGTAAGTGTAACTGTATTGTTTCCAACATCGCTGATACAAGTAAATTCAGTAATATCTAATTCTAGGCTTGCGATGTCTCCACAAATGTCAGCGCTCCCATTATCAATATCTTCTGGAGTTATGCTTGCAAAACAATTCCCATCCAATTGAATAGTAATGTCTTGGCAAACGGGGTCAGGATTTGTAGTGTCTTCTATAGTAAATGTCGCAGTAGTTGTAGAGAAATTATCACAATCATCTGTCGCTGTCCATACTGCTGTAGCAGTACCAGTAGCACCACAGTCATCTGTTAATGGTGTTACTTCAAATGTCCACACAACATCACTACAATCATCGGTAGCAACTGCGCCACCATTTGATGCAATCCAAGCATCAAAATCAGCAGTATTTCCTGCACCGTCACATTCTACAGTGAGGTTTGAAGATTCAGTATCGATTAAAGGATCAGTAGTATCTTCTATTGTAAAAGTTGCAGTTGTTTGAGAGAAATTGTCGCAATCATCAGTAGCCGTAAAAATCACAGTTACTGAACCTGTTTCTCCACATTCATCAGATAGAATTGCTGGATTCGGAACATAAGTCCATACTATTCCGCTACATACATCCGAACCAGTCGCTCCACCATTAGTATCAAGCCAATTGTTCAATTCAGATTGATTACCAGCTCCGTCACATTCAACAACTAGATCACTAGCAGCTGAAATAGTAGGTGAAACTGTATCCTCTATTATGAATGTAGCTGTGCTAGTACTTGAGTTACCACAATCATCCGTTGCCGTAAAAATTACAGTAACATCACCTGTTTCTCCACAATCGTCACTAAGAATTGCAGGATTTGGACTATACGTCCACACAACACCGCTACAAATATCTGTGGCAACTGCGCCTCCATTATTGTCTAACCAGGAATTAAGCTCAGCTTCATTTCCAGATCCATTACATTCTACTACTAGATTACTTGCTTCAAGTTCTATAAGAGGATCAGTTGTGTCAACAACTGTAATAGTTGCAGTAGTTATACTTGTATTGTCACATTCATCTGTAACTGTAAAAGTAACTGTTGATGTACCTGTTGCACCACAATCATCAGATAAAGAGTTGTAGTCATTCTCCCAAACAAAGTTTCCACAAATATCAGATGCAGTCGCTCCACCATTGTTATTCAACCAAGCTTGAACGGCTGTCGTATTGCCAATACCATCACATTCAAGGGTTACATCTTGGGCTTGAGTTAATACTGTTGGAGGTGTTGTATCCTCGATTGTAAATGTTGCTGTCGTAGTAGATGTATTGTTACATTCGTCAACAGCAGTAAACGTAACCGTTACCTCACCAGTAGCAGCACATTCATCACTTAGTACTTGGAAATTATTGTTCCAAGAAACTCCACTACATATATCAAATGCTTCAGCTCCACCATTAGTATTTAGCCAAGCGTCTAATTCGCCTTGATTTCCTGATCCATTACATTCCACAACGAGATTAGAAGCAGGTGTATTAATAGATGGATCTGTTGTATCTTCTATTGTAAAAGTAGCAGTGGTTTGATTTGTATTATCACAATCATCCGTAGCTGTAAAAACAACAGTAACAGTGCCTGTTTCACCACAATCGTTCGACAAACCAGAAAAATTATTAGACCAGCTTACCCCGCTACAAATATCAGATGCAGCAGCTTGACCATTGGAATTTAACCAACTATTTAATTCAATATTATTCCCTGCCCCATCACATTCTACAACTAAGTTGGAAGCTTGTTGGTCAATTGACGGGTTCGTTGTGTCTTCTATAGTGAACGTTGCAGCAGTTTGATTGATATTACCACAAGCATCAGTCGCAGTAAAAACAACAGTTGCCGAACCAGTTTCACCACAATCATTAGATAAACTTGTAAAGTTATCAGACCAAGTTATTTCACTACATACATCAGTGGCAGAAGCACCACCATAAGAAGCTAACCAAGCGTTTAACTGAGCAGTATTCCCATTCCCGTCACATTCGACAGTTTCATCAGATGCTTCGCTGAATTCAACAGGAGTAGTATCCTCAATAGTAAATATAGCAGTGGTAACACTTGTATTACCACAATCATCTGTTGCCGTGAAAGTTACTGTAGCTTCACCTGTTGACCCACAATCATCTGAAAGACCACTAAAGTCATTAGACCACGTCACTCCACCACTACAAATATCAGTTGCTCTCCCTCCACCATTATCAGCTAGCCATGCTTGAAGCTGAGCAGTATTTCCTTCGCCATCACACTCTACGGTTCTATCCGATGCTTGAGTTCCAATGGAAGGATTGGTTGTATCTTCTATAATAAAAGTAGCCGTAGTTATGCTTGTATTTCCACATTCATCAGAAGCAGTAAATGTAACTGTTGTTACTCCCGTTTCACCACAAAGATTTGATAAAGGGTTAGTGTTAAAGTTATTGGACCAAGTTACGGTAGGATCACAATTATCACTTGCTTGAGCACCTCCTTTATTGGATAACCAAGCAGTTAAGTCTGTAGTATTTCCTAAACCGTCGCACTCTACAGTTTGATTAGAAGCTTGTGTAGTAATATTTGGTGCCACTCTATCTCTAACTGTTATAGTTTGAGTTTTCGTAGTTGTATTGCCGCAATTATCTTCGGCTGTCCATGTTCTAGTAATAACATAATCATACTCATTACATGAACCATTATTTGCTTGAGTAGAGCTAAAGCTAGATGTGATTGTAACATTATTATCACAATTATCCGTTGCCGTAGGATTAGCAGGTGCAGGTACATTATCGCATTCGACAGTTTCGTTTCCAGGAACACCAGATAAGTCTGGTGATGTTGTATCTTGAACTGTAACTTTTTGAGTATGCTTTTTAGTGTTACCACAATTATCGGTAGCTGTCCAAGTTCTTGTTATCACGTAATTGTCCTCACAGTTACCATTAGTTCGTGGGTCAGATAAAGTAATTTCAACATTATCATCACAGTTATCAGAAGCAGTTACATTAGGTGCATTGGGTACAGCGTTGCACTCTACAGTAATATCACCTGGGGTGTTATTAAATGTAGGCATGATATCATCCTTAACAGTTATTTTTAGTGTGGCTTGGTCACAGCACTGTGTACCACAATCCCCAAGATTACAAACTTCATAAACGATGTTTTCGGTACCACAAAAATGTAAATCAGAAGTATAATCTATGCTACCTTGATTTCCAGCATAATTAAGTACTACGTGACCGTTTTGAGCATTTTGGATAATCTTTACTGTAAAGTTTCCATTCTGCAAATGATTATCGTTATCAGTTACGTTAAGCCATATCTTCTCCCCTGGACACGTTTCTACGTGATCGTTATTAGCGTCAGGTGTTGTATTAACTCCCTTTACTACAGGATGGGTAAATATATAGTCATGACAAGGCTCAACTCTAACACCTCTTCTATACTCCGTAGTATAGGTGATAGAACTAGGATTATATGTTTTACCAGTCGCACCAGAAATAGTTGACCATGACCCACCTGGAGTCCTCCTTTGCCAAATATAGTGAGTTTGGAATCCAGACCATGAAGTAATTGCACCACTTGGATTTTGAACATTTGAAATATTTGCTGGATCGTAACCTCCACATCTACATTCATCATATCCGATCTGACCTGGATTTGTATAATTTTTTGTTATATGAACATCCACATAATTTGAGAACTCCCAATCTCCACATGGATGACATTTCGCTGCTCTTCTGTACCACTTAGATGTAGAAGTCGAAGGTGGATCATAAGTGGGATAAATAGCACCGCTGATGTTAACCCATGAACCAGAAGTAGTATTTTTCACTTGCCATTGATATTCAATTTTTCCTCCATGACAACCGCTTGCATTATGAACAGATGTAAATCTGGAAGGATTTCCATATTCACAAAAAGATTGATTAGATGCAATTTCTCCTGGAGAAAAATTAGAAGCATCACAACCACCATTACAGTAAGGGTCTCCAGATGACATAACATCCTGCATACTATTGTTATTAGGAAACCATTCAGAGGCGCATTGTGCCGTATAAGTGCCATTATTGACATAGTTAACAATTTGCCAAGCTGATGATCCTTGATCTAGAGTATAGCTGTTAGGATCTGAGAAATGCCAAATTGCTTTTTGAATTACACTAGCCGAGTATGACCCTTGAGCTTGCATACACGCGGTTATTCTATCGTTAGTAATGTCTTCAGGAGTCGTATCCCAAATATAAACATGACCGACAGGAGCTACATTATTAGTGAACTCGACGCAGTAGGCTTGATAGTTTACACCATTAATTCTAATAGTTGGAGTGGTTCCTCCAGTTTGGTTGGTAGCATTCTGACTGAAGAGATTCGAAGACGAAAATAACAGTATTGATATTATTGCTACAAAAAATAAATTGATTGAGTAGTAGTATTTATTCATTTCCATTATTATTTTAAAATGATATCAAATGTTAAATTTTCGATCGAATCAGCGTTCGGCGAAATAAGAATATTATTAGAATTAGTAATTTTGCAATCGTTGTGCTCGGAAATGATCTCAACAGTATTTTGTTGATTCGATTTACCAAGGTGGATAGATTTGCCTGAGGATTCAAGCTTATCAGCGGATACAAGGCGCATTTTAAAATCTGTAGCTACGCTCTGTTTTTCGGTTGCGATTAAGGTCGCTTTAACCCCATTCTTGCCCATAGTCAACTCTAAATCTAGCCCACTGTACAAACCTTTGTAGACCACCTTATCAAATATTGTTTTTGTTATATACTTCTCATTGAGAACCTCTGCCATAGCAAGATTAGATATTTCTTCCTGTGATTCGGAAATAGCTTGTATTCCAACTGGCTGAATATTCTCGTTGGAACCATCGAATATTAAATAAGAGCTTTCTTCAGCGAGCGAAGGATTAAGAAACATCTCAATTCGACCTGGGCGTAAGATTATCTCTTTTCCATTTACTACAGCTTTAAATAGCTTATACTTTCCAGGAATCTCCTCTAAGACGAAATAATTGCCATCATTAATTGTAGGCTTTTGAATATCTAATAAAGATTCGATTGAGCTGTTTTTGCTTTCATATCTGTCATCATTGGCAGTGAGCGCAAAACTTGAAGTACAGAAGATTAAAACGATGAAAGCCAATCTAGTTGAGTAAACAAATGATTGGCACTTTTCAGAGTGTGGAAAAAGTTGCATAGTTCTTTTTTGTAAAAATGTTCTAATAGTATAGTTGTTTGTTTTTGAATGTCACAAAATGACAAATACTAAATAATTTAGAATCGCTCATAAAAGTGACAAACAATTACTTCATACACAAAGCAATAACTGAGCCAAATGACGAAATAATTGTCGCTATTCAAAATAAAATTTTATCATTTCTCAAATTGGAAAATATTATAATGTATAACAAGCTAATGCCGCGTATATACCGTATAACATTTAACAAAAATTTCTCATACAGTGACATAAATAAATTATATCATAATATGAAATATGTATCATTTGGTTGTTCTAGTTTTGTTGTTAGATGACCTTTCCAAAAAAAGATCCCATAACATAACTAGATTGATCCATAATGTTAATCAGAATAGGGGGTAAAGGCCTGCGACGACCTAGATAAAATATTTAGTAGCCTTTTTGATAGATTGTTTCTGGTAGGTTGCTTGGTATTATGTGCAAAAGTAACAATAAATCTGTTTTTCGAAAAGATATTGTTAGAAAAATAAAATATTAATTAATCTTCTGCATCTAATTTGGAGTTTAGTTCTTTTTCAACTTGTTCCATAGTTAAATAATCAATTGATTCAGAAACTGTTGGAATAATAGTTAATACCGTATCCAAACGTGAAATTGCAATTAATTTCTTTACATTTTCATTCTCTACGCCTGTCACAATAAAAGAGCCTGATTCAGACCAAAGTCTATTGGCAGTAAGAATTGCACTTAAACCAGAACTGTCAATAAATTTTACTTTATCCAGATTTAGGATGAGGTTCTTAGCACCTTCATTTTTTATTATCACAAATTCTGACTTTAGGTGAGGAGCAATTACAGAATTTATGTTTTCTTCCTCTACTGTGATGACACAGTAGTTCTCTTTTTTATTAGCGGTATACTTCATTTGTCTATTAATTAAGCACAAGATATCTATTTCTGGATAATATAAATAACAATATTAAAAACTATATCAGATTTACTACCCAACTTTCACATTGACTTTAACGTTAATACCTTTATGTTGGGTGTTGGTCTTAGTTAGCTGACATTATGCCAGCTAAAATGGACTGGCACAGTTTTGCCTCTAATATTTTATAGAACAACAGCTAGTTTCTAGTCTAAATCTTCAAAAATTCATATTAATTATGTCTTATTAATATAATATGTTACTATTGGAGGCTATTTTAAAATGAAAAATAATTGAGATGAATAGAAAATTTTCTCCCATTGTTAAGCAAGTTATTACTACTAGTAGAGAAGAAGCAATACGCTTGGGACATGATTATATAGGTACCGAACATCTATTACTAGGTTTGGTAAAAGAAAGGAAAAGCTTAGCTGTCAAGGTTTTGCGCTCATTAGATGTTAATCTCGATGCGTTAAAAGAGGGAATAGAAGAATCTATCCAATCAAGGTCCAACAGTAAAGCTTCGATTAATCTAGGAGAGCTACCCTTGAATAAACAAGTGGAAAAAGTACTTAAAGTAACCTTTCTGGAAGCGAAGATGCTGAAGAGTGAGGAGATTAGTCCAGAACACTTAATGTTGTCTATTTTAAAACATAAGGACAATCTTGCAAGCAGAATCTTAAGACAATTTGACGTTGATTACGAAATTTATAAGACAGAAATGGATTACGTAAAGCAAGAACAAGAATTTACTTATCCTGATGTCTTTAATAGTGCTTCAGAATCAGAAGAGAATTTCGAAGAGGAACAATCAGGCAAATTCCAACGAAAAGGTAATTCTAAATCAAGGACTCCAGTTTTAGATAATTTTGGAAGAGATATTACAAAGCTTGCAGATGAGGGGAAACTTGATCCTATTATAGGAAGAGAAACAGAAATAGAAAGAGTCTCTCAGATACTAAGTAGAAGAAAAAAGAATAATCCTATACTAATAGGTGAACCTGGTGTGGGTAAAACAGCTATTGTGGAAGGCTTAGCCCTAAGAATAAACCAAAAGAAAGTATCGCGGACACTCTTTAATAAAAGACTCGTCATGCTAGATTTAGCTGCGTTAGTAGCGGGTACTAAATATAGGGGGCAATTTGAGGAGAGAATGAAAGCAATCATGAACGAGCTTGAAAAAAGCAGAGATGTGATTCTTTTTATAGATGAGATACATACTATAGTGGGTGCTGGAGGAGCAACAGGTTCGCTTGATGCTTCAAATATCTTCAAGCCTGCATTGGCGAGAGGTGAACTACAATGTATTGGTGCCTCGACATTAGATGAATATAGACAGCACATCGAAAAGGATGGTGCTCTAGACAGAAGATTTCAAAAAGTATTAGTAGAGCCGCCTTCAGCTGAAGAAGCTGTGCATATTTTACATAATATAAAAGAAAAATATGAAGAGTTTCATCATGTAAACTATTCAGATGACGCTATTGAGGCTTGTGTTAAAATGAGTGATAGATACATTAGCGACCGATTTCTTCCAGATAAAGCAATTGACGTTTTAGATGAGGTAGGTGCTAGGGTACATCTAAAAAACATCCATGTACCTAAGCATATCGAGGAAATTGAAAAGAAGATCGAAGATTTAAAGGAACTCAAAAACCAAGCAGTTAAAAATCAACAATATGAACGAGCTGCTGACTTAAGGGATGATGAGAGCAAGTTGGTGAGACAGCTTGAATTCGCTAAAGTGGAATGGGAAGAAGAGTCAAAATCTAAGCGGTATCCAGTAGATGAAGATGATATTGCAGAAGTAGTAGCCATGATGACAGGTATTCCTGTGAAGAGAGTTGCTCAAAGTGAGAGCTCTAAATTGGTGAAAATGTCAGAAGATCTTTCGGGTTATGTTATTGGTCAGGATGAAGCTATTCAAAAGGTAACAAAGGCTATACAACGGAATAGAATTGGTTTGAAAGACCCTTCTAAACCAATTGGGTCGTTTATATTTTTAGGCCCTACTGGTGTGGGTAAAACCGAACTTGCTAAGGTACTTGCTAAATACATCTTTGATTCTGAAGAAGCATTGATAAGAATAGATATGAGTGAGTACATGGAGAAGTTCTCTGTGAGTAGACTTATAGGCGCTCCTCCTGGCTATGTTGGATATGAAGAAGGTGGTCAACTGACAGAGAAGGTGCGAAGAAAGCCCTATTCTGTGATTCTTCTCGATGAGATTGAAAAGGCGCACCGTGATATATTCAGTATCCTATTACAGGTAATGGACGATGGGCAGCTTACTGATGGAATGGGAAGAAAGGTAGATTTTAAAAACTGCCTGATTATCATGACCGCAAATATCGGTATTAAAGAGATGGAACGATCTATAAAATTCGGTATGTCAGATAAAGCTAAAGAAGAGCATGATCAAACATATTTGCAAAGTGCAATTAAAAAGGTTTTTGCTCCAGAATTCCTAAATCGTATTGATGATATTGTTATCTTCAAAAAGTTAATTAAAGAGCACATTTTTAAAATCATTGATATAACCTTGAAAGATTTGTTTGAAAGGCTCACAGGAATGGGTTACTCACTGACGCTTACCGATGACGCAAAGGATTTTGTAGCGGAGAAGGGATATGATCCTCAATTTGGTGCAAGACCGCTTCAAAGAGCTATACAAAAATATATTGAAGATCCTTTAGCAGAGTTTATTTTGAATAACAATCCTGCAGAGGGAGCATCTTTAAAGGCTTCTTTAGATAAGAAAGAAAATAAGCTCAAAATTACCTCTCCGAACGATAAATCGAAGAAATCGGAGTCTAAGAAGTAATAATTAGCGAAAAAAACGAAGAGTACATCCATTTATTAGCATATTTGGATGTACTTTTTAATTTTTATGCTATATTTATTAATCATAAATTTATTCATTTAAAAAAATAACATTTGGCAAATAGAAGATCCAGAACTTTTGTAAGAAAACCTGAACATAACTACCAATTGAACAAATACATTTCCGCAGCTAAGATCAGATTAGTCGGAGATGATTTAGAGAGAATAAGCGAAGAATTAGGCGTAAAAATAGAACCCGATGTCTATAATACTAGACAAGCCATAGAATGGGCTGAAGGTGTAGGTTTAGATCTCGTGGTAATTTCTCCAAAAGCAAACCCTCCAGTAGCTAGGATACTTGACTTTAAAAAATTTCTTTATCAAAAGAAGAAGAAAGAAAAGGAAATCAAAGCTAAAACACAAAAAACGGTTATTAAAGAAATCAGATTTGGTCCTAATACAGATGATCACGATTTTGAATTTAAACTTAGGCATGCTCAAAGGTTCCTCGAGGAAGGTGCCAAAGTAAAAGCATATGTTCATTTTAGAGGAAGAACTATCGTATTTAAAGATAGGGGTGAACTACTACTGCTGAGGTTCTTGAAAGAGCTAGAGGAGGTAGGTGCTGCTGAGGCGTTACCTAAAATGGAAGGTAGAAGGATGATTGTTATTGTTTCTCCTGTTAAGAAAAAGAAAAAGAATTAAAATATTAATAATATTCTTAAAGGCTATTTCGTCCCGAGATAGCCTTTTTTTATGTATTCCACCGTCTTAAAATGCAATTGAAATAATACCGATCGCGTGGCCATGATGGCCTAAGCACGACAAGCGGATGCGCGTAAGAGACAAGGGACTGAAGTGGTATTCCAAATATTCCGAAAGCCTTCTTCGGAATATTTGGAATAATAACGGAAGCCCCGACCAGCCGTCAGGTCTGGATGGCCCCAAGCAATATTCGGTATATGCTCCTCGAAGAAAATATCTTAACGGGCACAAATACATTTCCTAAAAAATCTATTACTTGAAAAAGACTTCGGTGGCTCCGAAACCAAACTGTCCGTGGTATTCATTTTTGAAGTAATCTACCGTGGAGTCCCCTTTCAATAGCTTTGCCAGCTCATCTTTGAGCCTGCCTTTCCCTACTCCATGCAATAAATATACCTTTTCCATGCCTAGCATATATGCCTCCTCTAGATATTCGGTAGCTTTAAAGATTTGATACTGCAGTTTTTCGTGGGTATTCATATTGGCTGAGTCGCCTGTCAACATCTCGATGTGCAAGTCAATGGAGCTATTAAAGTTTGCCTTATCTATAATCCCGTATCGGAAGACTGGATTAGTTGTCAAATCTGGATCTATTGCATGATTATTAGATTTCGTGTAGTCTTTCAAAGAGTCTCCTTTGGATATCCCCTTTTTCTTTTCAAGCCCATCAAAAGTCTGCACATAATAAGTCTCATTCGTAAATGAATCGACTTTGCGCTGTTTAAAAAAGGATTTTGGCTTGATCTTGATTTTGTATTTCTGTGCAGCGCCAGTACCTTTACTTAGCTTTTGCCAAAAGGTAGCCTCATAATGTGGACCTTCATTGAGGTGATCAAATTTGATATAATTCAAATCCTTGCTGTCGTAGGATAACAACTGAGCGGTATATCGCTGTGGAGATTGACTATTAGAGACATATGTGATATCATACAGAAAATCGTCGTCTAGATCACTGACTAATTTGGCCTGAAAACCATCAACATCGTTTTCAGCATTTACGAATGGGTAAAAATAGATTTTAAACATATACTTTTACGTTGTAGAATAAAATACAGCACAAAGATATAGCGATAGGTTTAAAAATGCGGTATCTGCCATATTGTTTATACATAAAGAATCTAAGAAGGAAGTGGGAAAAACGTATAAAATAAAGGAGATCTATTATACACTCCAAGGCGAGGGCCAATATAGTGGCAGGCCTGCTGTATTCTGCAGATTCTCTGGTTGTAATCTATGGAATGGTATAGAAGCTGATCGGCATAAGGCAATATGTCAATTTTGCGACACTGACTTTTGGGGAGTAGATGGAGAAAATGGGGGCAAGTATACCGCTGAGGAGTTAGCCTCACTACTAAGTAGTCTTTGGCCTTCTGCTGATCAAAAAAATAGATTTGTAGTTTTCACGGGTGGGGAGCCATTGTTGCAAATGGATGCTGCTCTCAACGAAGTCGTTCATAATCAAGGATTTGAGATAGCCATTGAGACCAATGGCACCATTAAAGTTCCTGAAGGTGTAGACTGGGTGTGTATGAGCCCCAAAGCTAATACCGATATTGTAGTGAAAAATGGTGATGAACTTAAGATAATATACCCTCAGTTAGGGATAGATCCTAAAGATTTTGAAGAAATAGGATTTACGCACCTATTTCTACAACCCATGGATAATGCGTACATTGAGGATAATACAGCAGCCTGTATTGAATACTGTAAAGCAAATCCTGCTTGGAAATTAAGTATTCAAACGCATAAGTTGCTCAACATACCTTAAAAACACAATGACCAAATGAATATAGGCATTACGGGGAATATTGGTAGCGGAAAAACCACTGTCTGCAAAATATTTGAATCGATGGGTATCCCGATTTATTATGCAGATGAAGAAGCCAAAAGGCTGATGGAAGATGATCTCAATGTGAAGGAACAGATAAAGCTTGTATTTGGAATGAGCGCGTATGCGGAAGATGGTTCTTTGGATAGAAAATATTTGGGTAGTATCGTTTTCAACAATCCTAAAATGTTGAATAAGCTCAACTATATAGTGCATCCTGCAGTAAAAAGACACAGCCTAGCATGGTCTAAAAAGCAGAAAAATGCGGCTTACACTATTAAAGAAGCTGCTCTATTAATCGAGAGCGGAAATTACACTGCCTTAGATAAAATCATAGTCGTTACTGCTCCATTGGCGTTACGCATAGCTCGAGTGATGAAACGCGATGCTACTGACGAAGCGGAGGTGATGGCTAGAGAAGATAAGCAACTGCCTGAAAAAGAAAAAGTAGCGCTCGCTGACCACATTATTATTAATGACGGAGAACACTCTCTGGTCGAACAAGTACAGAAAGTACATAAGTCGATAATAGGATCAATATAACCAATGCCCATTAGCCGCTAGCTGCGCATAGATTGTTGCCTTTTTAAGCATTTGATCTTTCAAAAATAGATACGCGTTGCCGTCAACATCCAGCATTGGGTAATGCAAATTCTTAGAAGGGTTGATACCGTCAGGCATAAAGTACATATCGTGAATTAATCTGTTTTGAAAAAAATGCCGAATCTTTTCGTGGTCTACACCGAGCGAAAATGTAAACGATTGGCCAAACCAATCCTCAGGTAAGTAAGTAACTCCGGCAGCGGCTATTCCGTGGGCAGTATTTCCATATTTACATTTAGTGACATCATGATAGCCATATCTCGAAGGGTAGTCTGTATCGGTGTAGGAGACTTTTTCTGGGCAGCGGGTCTCCCCTGTCCAGATGATATTTTTTAGCGTGAATAGCCAGCGCTCATGTATGTAATGAAGTGAGAAACCGCCCGTGCGAAATCTGTCCTTACCGCTTCTATTTCCGAAAAGATCATTTTCAAAATTTAGAAAAAAGGTCTTTGCGGCAAAAAATATTGCTCCAGTTCCTTGGGTCGTTTCTATGCGGTCGTTGTACTTTCTGAAAGTATAGCCGAGGGTATAGTTTCTGTTGGTCTTAAAAAAATGATCGTCTACGAGTCCATAATCCAGCTCATAGACTTTACCAAAGCCCTGTGCAATACCCAAAGACCAAACGGTCTCCACACCTTTCAAAGGCGGCCCAAAAGATTTGAAATTGTAAAACGCCCTAAACTCCGCATTGAGTTGAGTGGCTTCAAAGTTAGTGGCGGTACTAGCTAGCACACCCAGTCTTTGAACGTGCGAGCCGTACTCCACTATCAAGCCTATCTTGAATCTAAAATTTACCTGCGCCCCTACTTGGGCAGTAGCGATGTCGCTACACCCGATCCATAAGCTGAGCAGTAAAGCGATTATTGTTTTATTGTTTAACAACCTTTTTGGTTTGGATAACATCACCGTCAGATAACATGATTAGATATACTCCATTTGCATACTTGCTCATATCAATTTGAATATCTGTTACTCCATTTACTGTTATCTTTTGTTGGTGAATATTTTTTCCTACTGCATCAGAAATACTCAAGTCGTACACTTCTTTCGTATCCGTTGCTAAGGTCATGATCAATTTATCTGCAATAGGGTTAGGCGCTATGTTCCAAGCGGTAATACTTTTAATAACTGGTGTGGCATCAAATACTATTTCTATAGGTTCTGATATCAATAGACAACCAGTTGACTCTAAAACCTCAACTGAATATAACCCACTTTCGCTAACTACTATGGATTGGGTGGTTTCATTAGGCAGCAGAACACCATCTAAAAACCACTGATAAGACTCCCCTGCAAAAGAAGCTGTCAATGATCCTGCACCGTCAAACTCGATTTCCAAGGGAGCTCTTTCTATGAGCAATACTTCTGTATCATAGACTCGCTCACAACCAAATCTAGAAACAGTAACTTCATAGTTACCGGGTGCTAATGCATCTGCATCGATTGTAGCTTGAGGATCATTTGTGTTTACAATTGTAATATCATATAAGTCTATGAGCCCAGCAGGTACAGAAATAGATCCATCATTCACCTCGCTACAAGAAACTGGATTGACCGCTAAATCGAGGTCAATATTGCAGTTTGCATTCACCCTATAAACTCTACCATTGTTGAGCGCAGCAACATAAAGTTCTCCATTATTATCTTCCCCAAAAGTACCAATGGCGCGACCGCTAAATATTTGCATCTCGGTAGAAGCGTAGGAAGATGCACCAACAGATTCTGGGTACGTTGCGAAAAAACGTCCTGAGCAATAGTCCACATACAAATAAATAGGGGGCGCATCCTTAAACATGTTGTCATTTCCTCTGTATACAAAGCCGCCAGTAACCGAGCAGTGCGTAAACCCCTGATGGTTATATTCTGCTATCGCAGGTTCAAAAGTTTCGTTGCACCCTGATGAGGTAATCGCATCATGATTTCCTTCTCTACATCTCCATCCATAATTTTGCCCTCCATCAGAAGTATTGAGCTGCAGATTGATTTCTTCCCATTGACCTTGACCCACATCCCCAATCCATAAATCGCCCGTCAACTTATCAAATGAAAACTTCCACGGATTCCGCAAACCTATAGCCCATATTTCGTCCAATACATTTGGATCATTTACAAAAGGGTTATCTAGCGGTATACTGTAAGGATCGCCGTTATCAACATCTATTCTGAGCATTTTACCGAGTGGACTAGAAGTATTTTGAGCCAAATTTTGTGGGTCATTTGCCGACCCCCCATCTCCAAGACCAATGTACAATTTTTCATCTGGCCCAAATTTGATGGAACCACCATTGTGATTGGCAAAAGGCTGATCGGTAGTATAAATTATCTTTTCGCTATCTGGTAAGGCTTTGTTATTATCATTTGGATCTACCGAAAAACGGGAGATAACGGTATTGCCATCATTATCAGAATAGTGTACATAAAACCAACCCGTATATTCATATGCGTGATGAAATTCTAAGGCTAAGAGGCCTTGCTCACTTTGCCCACCCGTATTGCGCACTCTGTCGTCAATATCTAAAAAAGGTTCTGCCTCAATTTCAAAATCGGCGTTCAATATACGAATGAGTCCACTGCGCTGCGCCACGAAAAGTCTTGAATCTCCAGCGTTCGCAATATCCGTAGGACTACTAAATCCAGCGGCAACTTGATCCAATGATAACTCAAATGGTAGATTGCCTTCTACATCTTGTGAAAAAACGAAATGCAAGGAAAGAAAAATGACAATAAATGCGATAAATAACCTTTTCATTGTATATTTATTTTAATGATTTAGAACTCTAAAATACGCTTAATTAAATGAATTATTCTTACACAAGTTCATTTTAAAAAATAAGTATACAAAGTTGAGCCCACTTCGAAAACTCACAGAACCAAAAATGTTTCTTTTGGCGGTATTTTTCATTTTCTCAATTCACTGATGCTCAGGCATCACTGAATTTCGAAAACCAAAAATCTCATCCAAAATATTCCATTTTAGGCAATTCGTCAGGTTTTGGAGTGGACTTAAAGTTAATCATATTATCAGTCTACAATAGAAAAACCACATGAAACCACTCCATCTTATACTCGGACTATTTTTGCTTATGCGTAGTCTAGCTCTACTAAATGCGCAAGACCCAAATGATATCTATAGTTTTTCTCTCCAAAAAGTAAATGATGAATACTTTGTTTCACAGCCCAAGCTACTTACCGGATATAATATAAACGCCTATAACAGCCAACCCAATTTTGTAGACTCAAAAAATCTGATGGTGACTAGCCAGCTCAAGGGAACAAGTCAGACGGACATATATGGACTCAACATATACACCAGACAAATGCATCAAATCACGGATACACCAGAAGCCGAGTACAGCCCTCAACTGCATCCAGACAACAAAAGCTTTAACTGTGTTAGAGTAGAATCAGATGGAAAGACGCAGCGGTTATGGAATTTCCCATTGGATCATTCTTCGCAGGGCAAACCTTTATTTCCAGACACCAAAAATGTTGGTTACTATCATTGGTTAAATAAAAGTCAGGTGGCCATGTTTCTCGTCGGAGAGCCGCACAGTTTGATCATTGGCGACACCAAGGACAATACTCAAGAGCCTATCACCTCCAATATTGGACGAGGTATGGGCACTGCTCCCAATGGAGATTTATTGTACATTCAGAAATTGAGTGAACGCACTTGGTACATCAAACAATTAGATATCAAGACCAAAAAATCATTTATAGTTACGGAAACGCTCGATGGTGCAGAAGACTTTGCAGTCATGTCTGATGGCGCTATTTTGATGGCGAAGGATTCGCAACTATTTCTATATGATGTCAAAAATAGCAAACAATGGAAAATGATAGCCGACTTCGCAATATATGGTTTGACAAAGATCAACAGATTGGCATTTAATGGAGATCGAATTCTTGTCCTAGTAAATGAAGAGTAGTATAATATTTGTTTGGGCGCCTGCTAATACCAATTTCGTTTTAGAACGTCGGTAATCTCTTGATTGTGATCATCAATCAAAATCTTTACCACGATGGTAAAACGTAATTGGTATTAGCATCGGGCTATACCGTGGTCCGCTTTGCTCCCGTCCCTAAGATTCCGATAGCTATCGGAATCGGGACTGCGCCGAAAAAGGCGCACACTATCTATCCCTGGCGCAGGTTTATCGGTCGGAAATTGCACGTATATATTATTGAAGATAAATAAAATTCAGTAACCTTTTTTATCAAAAATAAATCCTCCCCCTGATAAAAACTTGGCTACAAATTAAGTGAATCGACACAATAATTCTCTACCTTGTAGGTATGAACTTTATCGATGATCTTGGCAAATCTTGTAAGCTAACAACCTATCCTCCAAGGAAAATAATCTCTGTAGTGCCATCCATCACAGAACTACTTTACGACTTAGGATTAGAAGACAGCATTGCAGGCATTACAAAATTTTGTGTTTTTCCAGATTCCATATTTCGATCCAAGCCAAGGATCGGAGGCACGAAAACCATTGATGTAGAAAAGATCAAGGCTATCAAACCTGACTTGATCATTGCCAATAAGGAAGAAAATGATCAATCGCAGATAGAGCAATTGTCTGCTAGCTTTCCAACCTTTGTAACAGATATCAAAAAGTATGAGGATGCACTTGAAAAAATCAAGATTATTAGCGAACTTACTGATACCGCACATAAAGCTAAAGGACTGATGGGCGAAATAGAAAAGGGGTTTAAAGAAATGCCGATTTTGCGAAATAAACCAAGGGTCGCTTATATGATCTGGAAGTCGCCCCTAATGATTGCTGGAGGAGATACTTACATACAAGATATGTTGAGCAAGGCAGGGTTTATCAATGCTTTCGCTCATCATAAAAGGTATCCGAGTATTGAAGAAAGTGAACTTTCAGCCGCCAAAGTGGATTATATCTTATTGTCGTCGGAGCCTTTTCCATTCAAAAAGAAGGATGTAGCTTTTTTCACGCAGTTATCGCCTACCTCTAAAGCAATATTAGTAGACGGTACCATGTTTTCATGGTATGGCAGCAGGTTACAACAAGTACCACCCTATTTTGTTACTTTACAGGAGCAATTAAAAAATTAAAAGAATGAATTCTAGAATAATTATCTTCATCGTATCACTTGTTTGTTTCTTACCACTGTATGGTCAAGTTCAAACTTTAGATTATGTGCCGGGTGAAGCAATTATTCAATTGCGTACAAATTATCAGCAGGATAGAAAAATCGCCGATATTGAGCGATCATTTCAAAAGCGCTATACTATCGAAAAAGCGCTACACGCAGAACTTGGTATTTATTTGATAAGTTTTGATCCTTCGATAGATATTCAAGTCGCTATTTCAGAATTGAAAGCGGCAAGGGATATTTCATATGTACAGAAAAATCATATCGTTGAAGAACGTGATAATGAACCTGACGATCCTTTTTTTTTAGATCAGTGGTATCATCAGAACATTGAGACTGCTGCTGCCTGGGATGTAACTACGGGTGGTACCGACCCGTTGGGAAGGGAAATTGTATTAGCTGTGCTGGACAGAGGATTCGATATAAACCACGAAGATATTGCCCAAAATGTATGGATCAATAAAGATGAGATTCCAGACGATAATATAGACAACGATAATAATGGATTTATTGATGACTACTATGGATGGAACTTTGAAGTAAGCAATGATAATCACTCTAACAGTCCTGGACCTCACGGAACAAATGTGGCTGGTATAGCCGGAGCCAGAGGAGATAACGACAAGGGTATATCTGGTGTAATATGGGATGTAAAACTATTGTTTATGAGTGGATTGGGCACCGTAGCAAAAATCATAGAAGCTAATGCATACGTTGCCGAGACGCGAAAAAGGTATAATGAAACAGATGGTAGAGAAGGTGCTTTTATCGTAGCAGCAAATCTATCTCTGGGTGTTTCATTTGCTTTTGCAGAAGATAATCCTATCTGGTGCAGTCAATATAATGACATGGGTCAAAATGGTGTTTTGAGTGTATGTGCAGCTCCTAATGATAATTCTGATGTTGAAATACTTGGAGACATGCCTACTACGTGCACGTCAGACTATCTCTTAACAGTTACCAACACAGATATCAATAATGAAATGACGGATGCTGGTTTCGGTAGTGTTTCCATTGACTTAGGTGCGCCTGGTACGGACAACATTACTACTAGTCCAAACAATAACTACAACATGGTAGGTGGCACAAGTGTATCTGCACCACTAGTAGCAGGTGCTATAGCTTTGCTATACAGTGCACCATGTACAAGTATTGCTGAGAGATCGATTACCAATCCTGATGAAGTAGCGCTTAGTATAAAAAACGTTATTTTCAGTGGAGCCACACCTATCCCCTCTTTGGAAGGAATAACTACGCAGGGAAGCATACTCAATGTGAGAGGAAGTATGCTAGAGTTAGATACAAACTGTGCTAGCAATGATGCTCAAGATAATCAACTAAGCATTCTTAAAAATCCAATAGCTCAATTTGGTGAAGATATTACTTTAGATCTAGTAGCCATCCAAGATGAAGGCGAAGTATATATCAGAGTATTTGATGCTAAGGGAGCCTTGATGATTGAAAATATTACCAATCGATCTTTCTTTGGCACTAACCGAATCGTTGTACCTACTGCCAATAGGTTGGGCGCAGGAATATATATGGTAAGCTTGATGCTTTCTGATAAAATGACTTACACTCAAAAATTGGTCGTGTACTAAGCGGCCCTATTCTTTGGTAAATCTAAGAAAAGCTTTAAATTTGTGGTTCTTAATTTATATTAAGGTCCCGTAGCTCAACTGGATAGAGTACTTGACTACGAATCAAGCGGTTGCAAGTTCGAATCTTGCCGGGATCACTAGAGTAAAGGATAAATAACTGTAATTCAGATATTTATCCTTTTTCTATTTTATGAGGTGCGGTATCAGGTGCGCTTTGGGTCACGTCTTTATAGACCTGCGGTGCATACTTACTGATAGACAGCGATAAATTTTTTTCTTTGAAAAGGTCAGGTTTAGTAATTTAGAGGACTTGATTCCCGTAGTCATTTTTTTGAAATCTATTAAAACAATAAGCTAAATGTATTTTCAGAAGAGGCAGTCAAAGTTTGGGTTCATAATGAAAACCCTATTACTAATCCCACTCTTATCATTCCAATCTTGTGCTGACAAATGTCAATGCAAGTACATACTTGAATCAAATATGGATGAAGCCATTCTAGCATCTAAGGGGCTAAAAAATAGATTCCCCGACGTTAAGTTGATAGGTATGGAAAAGGTTTGTGAATCTGATGACAACGACCGACCTACAGGGATACTTGAAAGTATTACATTTACTGATAGCGAGGGTGGTAGATTTATAGGAACAAATAGGGCAAGGCTTGATTGTCCTTAGAAGCTAACAGTGAAATTAAGTCTATTTCGCATTTGAATAGATAGGAATAGATAGTTTGTATCTACATGCTTGGATGATTCTGAGGGTATTCTCTTATAGGTACGGCGATGCCTAGGTAATTTAATATTGCCACATTTAGTACTAGTACTACCGCATCATTAATACTATGTTTGTCTATAGCAGCTTCTTATAATGCCTTTTGATAATGTTGTAGTGCTTGTACTTAATTTATAATTTACCACCGCTATTATTTCATCTGAGATTTAGGCTTTTTTACACATGTTCCTTTAAGCCCAAAACCAAACTTCTTATCTACACCATCTTGGGGAATTGATAGATAGTATTGACCTT